>OBYO01000010.1_pt1 | contig 304941 bp, 209 predicted proteins | sample 1476771 | NCBI WGS metagenome assembly OBYO01 (sample SAMEA2580202, study PRJEB22360) | human gut metagenome | biome: human gut; feature: human-associated habitat; material: faeces | place: Denmark | collected 2008/2010 | reverse complement strand
AGAGAAAAAAGACAGACACATTATAATATTCGCACGCGCGTAAACAAAAACGGAAGAGCTGGAACTAAAGAAGGGGAAGGCGCGAGTCCGGAGGGGCAACCAAACACCGTAAGCCAGGACAGGGAAGGGAAGACAGCTACGGAAAACACAGGACGAGGTACGCAGCACACACAACTGAGTTAGCAAAAACAGATGCCAATGCTACCACTCTTGAAAAACTTTAGGAGGGAAAAAGCAGAGAAGAATTTCCTTGTTCAAGCACGTGCCAACAAAAGTCTGAATGTAAAATCCATAAAGAAGACTACATATTTTGCACTTCCCCCTCTACCACACATACACACTTGACAGTTATTATTTGAAAAAAGTTCTATGAAAATTTGGTTTATATTATAAACTATATTATATTTGTAAAGTAATTAAGTAAAATAAACTTTTATCATTCAACCTATAAAACATCATAACAATGAAAACAAACACAACATTTCACAAGAAACGTGCCACTATCCTGGCATGCGCCACACTAACTATTCCGAGATTTGCCACTGAAAATATAGCACAAACCACCGACTTTATATCACTATAATAAGAAATAAAGCTATGAAAACAAATCAGAACAACAAAAAAACCGTTCCAACTCAGGAACAAATCGAAGTAGTATGCCGGCAAAGAGCCCGTCATTTTTGGAATTGGCTCACTTGGTCATTAGTCTATTATGTGGTAATAAACCTGTTTCTTATAGCTATAAACTGGTTTACCAGTCCACACTACTGGTGGGTACTATGGGTGATAGCAGGCTGGGGAATCAGCTTGCTGATGACAGCCATAGAGAAAAGCATCAAATATTAATTAATCACAAACTAAAAAGAAAAAACAGTATGGAAGAAAGAAAATTGAATGAGAAAGAGAGTTTGGAACTCATCGCTCAAATGATTCAGAATACAAAAAACAGGCTAGAAACCAATTGTGGCATGCCGTTCCTTTTTTGGGGATATACCACTATCTTTGTCAGCCTACTGGTCTGGTTTCTGGTAGTAACTACCCGGAATTATTATTGGCAATACCTATGGTTCTTACTCCCCATCATCGCAGGAACAGGAACTTACCTTTCCACACGTAATCAGCAGCCGGGTATCAAGACTCATTTGGACAAAGTAATCAATTATATTTGGTTGGTATTCGGCATAACCGGCTTTCTGATATCCATGCTCGCCATGTTTTTCTGGCAACTTCCCATCCTATTCATGGTCCTTCTGCTGATGGGCATGGGAACTACACTAACAGGTCTGGTGATAGGTTATAAAACTGTCACTATTTGCGGCACACTGGGAGCATTAAGCTCCATCGGATGCCTTTTTTATCCAGGTCTAAACCAGATATTAATCTTCGCTCCTGTCTTTATTTTTATGATGGTTATTCCGGGACATGTGTTGAATCATGCTGCCCGTAAACAAAAAAAATCGTAACTTTGCGCCTATGTTCAAAGAATTGAATCCATTACTACATTCCGAACTGAGACTTGCCGTGATGTCCATACTGGTTTCAGTGGAAGAAGCCGAGTTCAGCTATCTGAAACAACAGACAGGAGCAACGGCAGGTAATCTGAGTGTGCAAATAGACAAGCTAAACAAGGCTGACTATGTAGAAGTCATCAAGACATTTAAAGGAAAAATGCCTTGTACCATTTGTAAGATTACACAAAAAGGGCTTGAAGCTTTTGAAGAATATGTAGATGCATTAAAAAGTTATATAAACATAAATACATAACAGATCATATCATTATTTGTTCCATCCACAAACCTGTTTGAATAAATACTGTTTAACATCTTGATTGACAGGCATTCTGAAATTCACCATCCTAGGATGATTATATGAGATAACTTTCTATTATCCCATATAATTTTTTAGAATAAACATCTTAATAAAAGGTTTTGTAAATTTGTACCCGGAAGAGAGAACATCCTCTCCCACAAAAGCGTTTATATTATACAAACTTTAAATAAAAGAATTATGGAATTTGTAACGAATGAAAAGCTGACAATCGTAGGTGCTGCCGGAATGATTGGCTCGAACATGGCTCAAACTGCTATTATGATGGGCCTTACTCCCAATATTTGTTTGTATGACCCATACGCTCCCGGTCTGGAAGGTGTGGCAGAAGAACTATACCATTGTGGTTTCGAAGGCATGAACATCACTTTCACTTCCGACATCAAGGAAGCTTTGACCGATGCTAAATATATTGTAAACTCAGGTGGTGCGGCACGTAAAGCCGGCATGACCCGTGAGGACTTGCTGAAAGGAAACGCAGCCATCGCTGAAGAATTCGGAAAAAATGTAAAGGCCTATTGTCCGGACGTAAAACATATCGTGGTTATTTTCAATCCGGCTGATATTACCGGTCTGATCACCTTATTATATTCAGGCCTGAAACCATCACAAGTTACAACTCTTGCCGCTCTTGACTCTACACGCTTGCGCAGCGAATTGTCCAAGCATTTCGGCATCGCCATGGATAATGTAGAAAACTGCCGCACGTATGGCGGTCATGGTGAGCAGATGGCTGTTTATGCTTCTACCGCTAAAGTAAACGGAAAAGCATTACTTGATATCATCGGCACTGATGCTTTGACAAAAGAACAATGGACTGAAATACAACAAAAAGTAACTAAAGGCGGTGCAAACATCATCAACCTGCGCGGCCGCTCTTCTTTCCAAAGCCCGTCATATGTTTCTATCGAAATGATTGCCGCCGCCATGGGAGGAAAGCCATTCCGCTGGCCTGCAGGTACTTACGTATCCAATGGTAAGTTCGACCATATCATGATGGCCTGGGAAACTTCTATCGCTAAGGATGGCTGCCACTTAAAAGAAGTGAAAGGCACGCCCGAAGAAGAAGCCGCATTAGAAAAAAGTTATGCACACCTTTGTGCTTTGCGTGATGAAGTGATTGCGATGGGAGTACTTCCTCCGGTTTCCGAATGGAACAAGCTGAATCCTAATATTAAATAATTCTGATTACAATATTCCGTTAAAAACATCGCCGGGTTCACCCTTGGCGATGTTTTTTTTGTATCTTCGCACTCGCAATGATAGACCAACCCACCATAGACCGGATACTGGATGCCGCACAAATTGTAGATGTGGTATCCGAGTTTGTCACTCTGCGGAAACGCGGTGTGAATTTTGTCGGACTTTGTCCATTCCATGATGACAAAACCCCTTCATTCTATGTATCACCGGCCAAAGGATTATGTAAATGCTTCGCCTGTGGAAAAGGTGGAAATGCTGTCCATTTCGTTATGGAACACGAACAGATGACCTATCCCGAAGCACTACGCTGGCTGGCCAAAAAATACAATATAGAAATAAAGGAACGCGAATTGACCGATGAGGAGAAACAAGTACAAAATATACGGGAAAGTCTCTTTGTAGTCAATGAGTTTGCCCGCGATTATTTTCAAAACATCCTCTACAACCACGCTGACGGAAAAGCCATTGCCATGTCTTATTTCCGCCAACGGGGCATTCGTGACGATATTGTCAAGAAATTCCAATTGGGATACAGCACTACCGCTTCTGACGCATTGGCACAAGAAGCCATGCGAAAAGGATATAAAAAAGAATTTCTGCTCAAGACCGGACTATGTTACGAAAAAGAAGATGGCAGTTTACGCGACCGTTTTTGGGGACGTGTGATATTTCCATGGTTTAACATCAGCGGAAAAGTGCTTGGCTTCGGTGGACGTGTACTGGACAGCCGTACCAAGGGAGTAAACCAAAAATACGTCAATTCGCCCGAATCCGAAATTTTCAGTAAACGAAAAGAACTATATGGCATTTATCAGGCTAAAGCTGCCATTGTAAAAGCCGACTGTGTTTACATGGTAGAAGGATACACCGATGTAATTGCCATGCACCAATGCGGGCTGGAGAATGTAGTGGCCAACTCGGGTACAGCATTGAGCGAACAACAAATCCGGTTGCTACACCGCTTCACCTCCAATATCACCCTATTATATGATGGTGACGAAGCCGGTATAAAAGCAAGCATCCGAGGTATCGATATGTTACTTGCAGAAGGCATGAATATCAAAGTGCTGCTTCTGCCTGACGGAGATGATCCCGATAGTTTTTCCAGAAAACACAATGCCACGGAATTCAGAAAATACATTGATGATCACGAAGAGAACTTTATCCGTTTCAAGACCAACCTTTTACTAAAAGATGCACAAAGGGACCCCATCAAACGGGCCGGATTGATATCGGACATGGCACGAAGTATCGGACTGATTCCGGATAAAGTAATTCGATATACCTGCTTGACAGAATGTGCTACCCTCTTGAACGTAAACGAGCAAATTATTTTAGACGAGATCAAAAAGCATCTGCTTCAACGGGATGATAACTATCTGGAACAAATCAAGAAAGAAAAAGACGCATCCGCCACTATCGGCTCTCTGCCTTCTGCCGATGCACCTTTTCCTGCCGGCAGCATACCTCCTGCCGATATGCCCCCCATAGAAGTAGATGATGATGTTCCCCCTCCGTTTCCTCCTGCAGAAGCAGAAGCGGGGTATCAATCGTATATTCCCCAAGAAGGACGGGAAAAGTACGTTTTTTATGTAAAAGAACAGTTACTGCTTCAAACTTTGATACGCCACGGAGAGAAAGTCATGTGCTATGTAGAAACGGAAGAAAATACGGAAACTCCGCTCACTGTGATAGAATATATTTCCATGGATTTGAAACAGGATGAATTACAGTTCCATAATCCGTTGCACCGGAAAATACTAGCAGAGGCAGAAGCTCATCTGCATGACTCCAACTTCACGGCAGAGCGTTATTTTCTGGCTCATCCCGACCCTACAATCAGCAAGCTGGCAGCAGATATGATAAATGATCGTTACCAATTGAGTAAAAGCAATTCACAAGCGATGGTCAAAGATGAAGAACGCTTACACGAACTAGTACCACACCAACTTATCGACTTCAAACTTGCCATTTTAGAAGAAGATATGAAATATACGCTGCAAGCATTGAACAAGCCTGAAGTAGCAGCCAATGCCGATAAATGCCTTGAAGTCATGGCCCACTTTAAAGAATTAAGTGAATTACAAAAAATTATGGCCAAGCGTGCCGGAGACCGGGTAGTATTAAAATAAAGGAGGCATAACTCCTTACCGGTTATGCCGTATCAAATCCATAAATTCCTCACGTGTTTTGGCTTGATTAAACGCACCTGTGAAATCAGAAGTAGTAGTAATGGCATTTTGTTTCTCTACCCCGCGCATCTGCATGCACATGTGCTTGGCTTCGACCACTACCATCACTCCCAGCGGATTCAAAGTTTCCTGAATACATTCTTTTATTTGCAATGTCATACGTTCCTGTACCTGCAACCGATGAGAAAACACATCAACTACCCGGGCAATCTTACTCAAACCGGTGATATAACCATTGGGAATATAAGCAACATGTGCCTTTCCATAGAACGGAAGCATATGGTGTTCGCACAAAGAGAAGAAATCAATATCTTTCACGATAACCATCTGACTATATTCTTCTTTGAATTTTGCTCCCAATAAAATGGCATGCGGATCTTGTTCATAACCGCGTGTCAATGTCAGCATAGCTTTGGCTACGCGCTCAGGAGTTTTCAGCAATCCTTCTCTTTCTACATCTTCACCCAATAGCGATAAAATACTCTGATAATGGCCTTTCAACTGTTCAATTTTCTCTGCTGACCATTCGGGATGCAATAGTTCTTCCATGTTATTAGTCCAGGGGAATATTAATTTGTTCACGAACAATAGATACTTCTTTAAAAACACCGGTAGCCTTCAGACGGCGCATAGCGGCATCCGCTTCCTCAATACTGCGGAAATCACCTACACGACACAGCCAACGAGGCGGCTGGAAATAGGCATAGACAGGCATATCGGGAAACTCTTCTTTCACCTTGGTAGCCACGTTATTAGCTTCATTACGAGCCACACGCGAATTATTTCCTGCATAGACCTGAACCCGATACCCTCTGGCTTTCAACATTTTCTGCTCACCTCCCGTAACATTCCCTGTATAGATACTACCAATCAAGCCTGTTATTTTAGGATCTTGATGGATGGTTACAGTACCTTCTCCGGCACGGTTACGTTGCAAGCTTTCTACTATGTTCTGCTGTGCCAAGGCGGAAAGTCCGAGACTTAAAAAGAGTAGGATAAAAATGTATCTCATGTCGTTTTATGAATTTAGGTAAATCATCACAGATTACTCAGATTCCCACAGACGATTTTATGATTCTTTATCTGTGTAAGCTTGAGTAATCTGTGATGAAATTAATTATTTGAATGCATCGATAATGCCTTTGAAATCAACAACTTTCAAAGCAGCACCACCAATCAAACCACCGTCTACATCAGGGTTAGCAAACAATTCTTTAGCATTAGAAGGCTTGCAGCTGCCACCATAAAGGATTGAAGTATTATCAGCAACTTCTTTACCATACTTGTCAGCAATCAAAGAACGGATAAACGCGTGGATTTCCTGAGCCTGTTCAGCAGTAGCAGTCTTACCTGTACCAATAGCCCAAACCGGTTCGTAAGCCAGGATAATCTTACTAAAATCTTCAGCAGACAAAGAGAATACCGATGCCAACTGAGCAGCAACCACTTCATTTTGTTTGTTAGCTTCACGCTCTTCCAATACCTCACCAATGCAGAAGATCGGCTTCAAATTATTAGCCAAAGCCAATTTAACTTTTTCTTCCAGAATTTCTACTGTTTCGTGATAGTAAGCACGACGTTCTGAGTGACCCAGGATTACATATTCAGCACCTGTAGAAGCAACCATTTCAGCAGAAACCTCACCGGTATATGCACCTGATACTTTATCTGCACAGTTTTCTGCACCTACACCAATTACAGCTTTGTCAACAATAGGAGTAACAGAAGCCAAGTGAATAAACGGAGTACAGATTACTACATCACAATTAGGTTTGTCAACAGCCAAAGCTTCATTCAATTCTTTTGCCAGAGCAATACCTTCCTGAAGGTTCTTGTTCATTTTCCAGTTTCCTGCAACAATGTTTTTTCTCATTTTGTTTATTTTATTAAAGGGTTAATGAAATTATTTTGTTCGATTCTCTTTCAATTTCTTTTTCCTATGAAAATGCTCCCAAATGACATCCACCATGCTGAAAAACAACAACGGGAAGACAAACCATGCCAATACCAGCACCACTTTATGACTGAAAGTCTTTTCATTGATTTGTGCCAAGGGCAATTTTTCCAGCCTGTCGGTCAGCACATATTCATCAGGCAGACTATTCACACTCCACTTGTTTATAACTACTCCGTTCTTCAGCAACATCAGTCCAGGATTAGAGCGTATCATGGTTTTCAGTGTAATGTCATCCATCAGGCAAAAAGGATACTCGGCTCCCGTACGCTCCTGCCAGTCTTCAATGTCACTATCGGGTGATGAAGTAAGACAATAGAATTGATATCCATGCTCCACACTATAATCATACAGTTCATTTATCAGGTCAATGGTACTATCATCCGCCTGGCTCAGCTGATGCGCCACCAACAGAAAAGTATAATTATCATCATCCAGTACTTCATCGGTTATATCTTCCCCATCTTCTTGACGAATAATAGAAAAGTCATGAATAGGCGGTTCGTATCCTTGTTCCTTCACTATCGTTTGGGAATCTACAAAAGTCCATGTGCTATCGGGATAATTTTCTAATGTAAATTCTTTCTCCACTCCATTTTTTTGAAGAATAAAACGAGTTTCATAAACAGTAGGCTTCGCTCCTTCCGGAATTTCCATCCCTTTACGTATATCTGCCCCGATATGATAAGGGCGGAAATCAAAGACAGGCAATTCATGGTAACAATACAAAGTCATCCCCGAAATATAGAGAAACGCATACATAGCCACCAACCAATCGAAACGTTTGGTCACCAAAGGAGTTATACGGTTTCCCCATTTAAAAACGGAAGCCGCAGCTATCAACAAAAATACATTCTTCCCAAAAGTTTCCCAATTAGTCAAAGTCACAGCATCGCCGAAACATCCACAATCCGATATCGGATTGGAAAGAGCCAACCATAAAGTGAGCGGAGTCATCACCCCCATGATAAGCACAACAAACAAGGTTGTCATTCTTCTGCGGATACCAAACAAAAGATATACTCCTAAACAAAACTCAACCATTGCCTGCAATATAGACGCCAGAAACGGAAGAAAGGCAGGCACCGAAGCAGCCCAACCGAAAGCCTCCAAATAATCCTGAATTTTATATTGGGTACCCAGCGGATCTACCGCTTTGACAAAACCGGAAAATATAAATACTACCGCCAGCAAAAAGCGGCAGGCATTTGTCCAGATTCCAATGATACTATGTAACTGTTTACTCTCCAAATTCCAACTTGATCAATCCGAATACAGAATAATTAATCATATCCATATAGTTGGCATCAATGCCCTCTGATACCAATGTGGCTCCATCGTGACCTTCAATCTGCTTGGTACGATAGATTTTCATCAAAATCAAATCAGTATATGAACTGACACGCATGCTGCGCCATGCTTCGTCATAATCATGATTCTTGGCCAGCATCAGTTCCAATGCCTGTTTGGCATACCGGTCATACAATTCCAAAGCACGTTCTTCAGTCATATCATCCGTATCAGCATATCCCAGCTCCAATTGGATCAGGCCGATTATTCCATAATTCACAATAGCGATAAACTCCGAACGGATACCTTCATCTACCATCGTCACCCCTTTGATTTCAATACTACGGATGCGGTTTGCCTTGATAAATATCTGATCGGTAACAGATGAAGGGCGCATGATACGCCATGCTGCGCCGTAATCGTGCAGTTTTTTCGCAAACAAATCACGGCAGACAGCTATTACATGTTCAAATTGTTGTTTCGTATCTTTCATCACACTCTATGATTAGACGGCAAAGTTACGCATTTTTCTGCTTAAGCGTAAACAAAAAGGCGGAAAAGAATACTCTTTCCCGCCCTATTTTGTATTTCTTAATTAACTAAAGCTTAAGAACATCTTAACACTTGTCCCGGACGAAGAATAGTTCTACGGGTAATATGGTTCAACTTGCATAAAGCATCAATAGATGTACCTGTTTTCTGTGCAATGCGGCTCAATGTATCTCCACTTCTTACCTTATGGTAACGGATAGTACCATCTGATGAAGCCAACAAATTCACGTTCTTACTATTCGTGTTACGCTGGTATCTGTTATTACCTTTTCTAAACAAATAAGAATCGGCTACAATATCCTGTTTTTCAAAATCAAATAAAAGTGCCGGATTAATGGCCTGTCCCAAGAAACGGGTTTCAAAATGAAGATGTGATCCAGTAGAACGCCCGGTATTTCCACCCAATCCGATAGGTTCTCCTGCTTCTACATACTGATTCTCATCCACAATCTGCTTTGACAAGTGACCATAGACAGTCTCCAACCCATTCTCGTGACGAATCACTACATATTTTCCATATCCGCGACGTTCATACTTCACCATACGCACCTTTCCACTGAAAGCTGCACGGATCGTATCACCTATATATACTTTTATATCCAATCCATTGTGCATACGACGACGACGGGGACCAAATTTAGAAGTTATTTTTGTGTGTTCTGTCGGCATACGGAAACCGGTCATATCAATACGGAATGTATCAGGAATAGTAACAGTATTACCATAAGCGTGTACACGCTCGTTACTCCAATTAGGATAGAGACTATATGCAGGATAAGCTGACTTTTCCGCCTTTATCTGACGAATCAATGCAACAGAATCTACTGCTTTCAATTTTCGGTCGATAGGTGCCTGGCGTGCCAACAGATCCTGTCCTGACACATTCAGGCTGACTAGGGCGAAGGCTGCCGCTGCGACTACTTTAACACATTTCAAAATCATCCGTTTTTTTGGTTTTTCTTTTAATATTCGTCATTAGCATAAAGGGAGCCGAACACAGCTTGTTTATACTCGAATATCTCATCTGGTTTAAAAAATCGTTTAAGTTCCACTTCAGCGGTTTCCGGCGAATCGGAAGCATGAACTATATTCTCCTGAAAGCTCATGCTGTAATCTCCACGGATAGTTCCAGGAGCCGCCAGACGTCCGTTAGTAGGACCGGTTAATGTTCTCACTACTTGAACTGCGTCCACACCTTCAAAGCAACATACAATAACAGGACAAACCATCATTGCATCTTTCACGCGCTGAAAGAACTGCTTTGAACTTAAATGAGCGTAATGTTCGCTAAGCACTTCATCCGTTAACTGAACCATTTTCATTCCGGCTAAACGCAGACCTTTCCTTTCAAATCTATTAGTAATCTCACCTACCAACCCCCTCTGCAGAGTACAAGGTTTCAAAATAACCAGCGTTTTTTCCATCATAATATTCGGTTCATTTAAGGTTAATACTGTGCTTCTTTTCAAAAATTCTCCCAAAGATAGAGATTTTCCTTGAGAAACAAGGTACTTCTTTAACTCTTTTTTTATATAAGTTATATACAAAATCCCGGTAAAATACCCTGTAACCTCTATAAACAGGGAGAAAACATCGCAAATATGTTATGCAACATATATCTTTATTTTTAACAATGTAGTAACATAAACTAAGAAATAGCCGCCCAATTTATATTTGTTTTACGCAATGCTTGCAATTGCCGCCAAAGAATAGCATTTTCCGGACGAGTCCCTGTGGGGTCTTCATCTACAATACGATTTGCCACATCACGGACATATTGCAATAATTGACCGTCACGGGCAATATCGGCTATCTTCAAGTCAAAAGCGACACCACTCTGCTGGGTTCCCTCTAAGTCACCGGGACCGCGCAACTTCAAATCGGCTTCCGCTATCTCGAAACCATCATTGGTCTGTACCATTATTTCAAGCCGCTTGCGAGTTTCTTCGGTCAGTTTGTAAGTGGTGACCAGAATACAATAAGACTGGTCGGCGCCACGCCCCACACGGCCACGTAACTGATGCAATTGTGAAAGTCCGAAACGTTCGGCGTTTTCAATGACCATTACCGAGGCGTTAGGGACATTCACCCCGACCTCAATCACTGTAGTGGCTACCATAATCTGAGTATCACCACTGACAAAACGCTGCATCTCGGCATCTTTCTCCGCCGGTTTCATCTTACCATGCACCTTGCTGACCTGGCAATCGGGAAATTCCGCACAAATCAGTTCATACCCCTCTTCCAGATTCTTGATATCCATTTTCTCACTCTCTTTTATCAAAGGATAAACAATATAGATTTGCCGCCCTTCTTCTATCTGTTTGCGAATGGAGGCATAAAGACTGGCGCGACGATTGTCAAACTGATGGATAGTCTGGATGGGTTTACGGCCCGGCGGCAATTCGTCAATAACTGATACATCAAGATCACCATACAGTGTCATAGCCAAGGTACGGGGAATAGGGGTAGCCGTCATGACCAGCACATGAGGTGGACAAACATTCTTACTCCATAACTTGGCACGCTGAGCCACCCCGAAACGATGTTGTTCGTCTATAACCACCATTCCCAAAGAAGAAAAGCCCACAGTATCTTCCAAAACGGCATGCGTGCCTATAAGAATCTGAACATCCCCCGTCAGTAAATCCCTCAATATCTTCTCACGCTTCTTTCCTTTGACAGATCCCATTAAAAGTTCCACGCGCACATCCATGCCAAACAGGAATTTCCGAATAGTTTCATAATGTTGGGCGGCAAGAATCTCTGTAGGAGCCATCATACATGCCTGATAGCCATTATCCAGTGCGATGAGCATGGACATCAAGGCCACCAATGTTTTCCCACTTCCCACGTCACCTTGCAGCAAACGGTTCATCTGCCGTCCGCTTCCCATATCTTTTCTTATCTCCTTTATCACCCGTTTTTGCGCTCCGGTCAGTTCAAAAGGAAGATTCTGTGAATAAAAAGTATTAAAGATCTCACCCACCCGTTCAAAACGCAGGCCCCGATATTTACGCTGCCTGTCTTTACTGTAACGTAGAATATTGAGCTGCACATAGAACAGCTCTTCAAACTTCAAACGATATTGGGCCTTCCGCAGCAATTCGGGATTCTTGGGGAAATGAATATTACGGATGGCCTCATCCAAAGACATTAAATGATGCTCCTCTACTAACTGAGGAGGCAATGTTTCAGCAAGAGGTTCCTGTAGCAGGGCAAGCGCATTCTTCATTAACCTCTCCAGCCCATGAGAGTTCAAGAAACCGCGCTTCATCCTTTCCGTTGTGTTATAATAAGGCTGCAACCCCATCGTAGATAAGGTAAGTTCGCCTGAAGGATCCATATCGGGATGAGCCACATTGATACGACCATTGAATACGGTTGGTTTACCAAAGACAATATACTCTGTCTTGGTTTTATAGTGCTCTAACAGATATTTAATTCCTTGAAACCAGACTAAATCAATGATGCCCGTACCATCAGAAAAATGACCGACAAGTCTGCGCTGTCTTCCCTCACCAAAAGTCTCAAAACTGAGGATTTCGCCTTTCAACTGGATATAAGGCATATTGCCGTCTATTTCATGAATATAATAAAGGCGGCTGCGGTCTACATATTTATATGGAAAATAGTACAACAAATCATGCAAGGAAAACAGATTTAATTCCTTGTTCAAGACGGTTGCACGCTGCGGGCCTACTCCTTGCAAATATTTTATGTCACGCGTAGTGATATCGAACATTTCAAATTAAGACTTCCGCTATTTTCAAATCAAAAGGGGTGGTTAATTTAATATTTTCTCTATTTCCCTGTACCAGACAGACCTCCCTGCCCATCGCCTCCACTACAGAAGCATCATCAGTAAAGGCATCCGTATATTCCTGTTGATATGCCTCTTTCAACAACTGCACTTCAAAGACCTGAGGAGTCTGAACCAGTTTATAGTCATTACGCGGAACCGTTTCACTTCCCGGCTTCGTAAGATGACGCACGGTTTCCACCACATCAATTACAGGAATGACCGCTTGCTTAGTCTGCGCCGCCTCATAACATCCGGCTATCACTTCCCGGGAAACAAAAGGACGCACGCCATCATGAACACCTACCAAGCCTTCTCCCCTCACGTATGCCAATCCATTCTTTACAGAATGGAAACGGGTCTCGCCCCCATCGGCAATATCATGACGCAAAGCAAAATGATGCGTTTCACAAAGATCTTTCCAGTAAGCCCGCTGGCTCACCGGAAGAACTAATATAATATGTATAGAAGAATCAAAAGCGTAAAAAGCCTCTATGGTACGCATCAACACAGGCTTGCCTCCCACAGGCAAAAACTGTTTGGGAATATCTCCCCCCATACGCAACCCTTTGCCTCCCGCAACTATAATGACATGCCTGTTCATTCTGCAATCATCATCCCTTGCTTCAATTCTGCCACCTTTTCCGCACCGACATATTTCCCAGCAATAGCAAATGAGAATGCCATAGCGGCACCGGGACCTTTACCAGTAATAAAATTACCGTCTTTCTCTACCAAAGCGGCAGTATACTCAGCACCTTCCAGATACTTCTCAAATCCCGGATAGCAAGTTACTTTCTTACCTTTCAACAAACCACGCTTTCCATATACCAACGGAGCGGCACAGATGGCAGACAACGGACGTCCCGCTTCAGCAAATGTCATAATTAACTTGCCCAAACCTTCGTGAGCATCCAGATTTGTCGCTCCAGGCAGACCGCCGGGCAATACAATCATTTCCGCATCCTCTTCTTTTACTTCTTCAAACACCATATCGGCTACTACCGGAACACCATGCGCACCGTTTACGGTCAGCACACCTGTTATAGAAACGGTCTTTACAGGCAAACCTGCACGTCTCAACACATCTACCGGGGTCAGTGCCTCCACTTCCTCAAAGCCTTCTGCCAAAAATACATAAATTGTTTTCATAAGCTACTTCAGTTTAAAGTAATATGTAATAGTACCTGTCTGGTTATTCACTCCGTCCACTTGGTTAAAGCGTGCCTTACGGGCAGCCTCTTCCGCCGCCTTCCGCAACGAAGCGTTTACTGTATTGGTACGTTTGTTGATACTAGTACTTATCACCTGTCCTGCGGGATTTACGGTAATAGTCACTACCACCCGTCCCTCATCCTGCACATTATAGACAGGCATCGGCAAACCGCCACTACCCAAAGAACGTCCATTGAGGTCAAATGTTCCGTAACCGCCCACTCCGCTGGATTTCCCTTCCGAAGAGTTTCCCGTCGGGCTACCCTCCAAACCGAAGCCTGTAGTACCGGTTCCTTTATTTCCCATTTGAGTTCCTTTTCCGAAAGCACCGGCTATCTTCTTCGCCGCCGCTTCCGCTGCCGCTCTTTCGGCTGCCGCTTTCTTCTCAGCCTCTGCTTTTTCTGCTTCAGCACGCTTCTCGGCCTCAGTCTTCTCTTTCGGCTTTACCGTCTCCTTTTTCGGTACGTCCTTTTTAGGAGTCTCCTTCTTGGGCTTTTCTTTTTTAGGAATTTCTCTTTTAGGTTCCTTTTTGGGGACTGTCACCGTTTCCTCTTCTGTTTGCGTGATGATTTCCTCTTTTGTTTCGACGGGAGAAACCATTTCGGGTTCGGATACATCGGGAGCCGGAACCTCGGGCTCATTCATTATATCCACATCCGTCAGCGTATAAGGATCGGCATTTCCTTGAGAAAGTTCCGTATTTCCCAGCATAACAGGGACACCCCCTTCTTCCTGAGCCTGAGGGCGACGGATAGCAATCACCAACAGCAGGATTAGGAGAAGAATATGCAGTACAGCCGTACCAATCAGTCCTGTTATCTTATTTTTCTTCATGCTTACAGCTTAACGTTTCTTCTCAGGCGGACGTGTAGCCAACACCATCTTGAAATGATTTTCATTAGCAATGTTCAGTACCCTTACTATTTCACGGTAAGGCACAACCTCATCCGCATAAAGGGCCACATACATATCGGGTTCTTTCTCGGCACACCTTTGCAGGAATGCGGGCAGTTCTTCCAAGTCTATCGGCATTTCATCTTCATTACCGAAAGCGGTATAGAAGTTCAGATTCTTGTCTATAATTACCCGTGTAAGTGGTTTCGCCGAAGTCTGCTGCCTGCCTTGCGGAAGCAATACCTTAATGGCATTGGGTGACACCATAGTAGAGGTAATCATGAAAAATATCAGCAACAGGAATATGAGGTCTGTCATAGACGCCATACTGAAATTGGGTGATATTTTTTGTCTTCTTTTTAACGCCATATATTTTTATTTTTGAACCGGTTCATTCAGCAGATCCATAAAATCCATGGTACGGGCTTCCATCTGGCCAACTACCTTATCCACACGTACCACCAGATAATTATAAGCAAACATGGCTGCAATACCTACTATAAGACCACCTACAGTAGTAATCATCGCCTCGTAGATACCTCCTGACAGCAATGTAATATCAATATTATTTCCGGCATTGGCCATCTCCCAAAAAGCGCGCACCATACCAGTCACTGTTCCTAAAAAGCCAAGCATGGGAGCACCACCCGAAACCGTAGCGATGACGGGGAAGCCATTTTCCAATTTTGCCACTTCAATGTTTCCGGCATTCTCTATGGCAGCCTGCACATCGGCGACGGGACGTCCCATACGCGAAATCCCTTTTTCAATCATCCGGGCAGAAGGCGTATTAGTAATACGGCAATAATTGATGGCCGATTTCACCTCTCCGGTACGAATATAATCCCGGATACGTTCCATAAACAAAGGGTCTTCCTTACCAGCCTTGCGAATGTAAGCAAGACGTTCAAAAAAGATATAAAAACACGCAACGGACAGCAGAGCCAGCACAAGCATGATCCATCCGCCTTTTACCGCCATATCCCAAAGGTTCATCTGAGCCTCCCCCGAAACGGGTGTCAATGTGGGGTTACCCCCGGCAAGGGTATCCGCCAAAGCCGCCTGTGCAGCCAATAAAGTGATATTCATCATGAACGAAGACAATTTTTATATTCTTCAATAGTTTGTTTTAATCCCATATAAAGCGCATCGCTTATCAATGCATGACCGATAGACACCTCGTCCAGCCAAGGAATATGCGTATGCATATATTTCAGATTTACCAGACTAAGGTCATGACCTGCATTCAGTCCCATCCCCAGGCTACGTGTCACCTTCGCCGCTTCTATAAAAGGAGCAATGGCCGCTTCGGGATTCTGAGGGTACATCGTAGCGTATGGTTCCGTATAAAGTTCCACCCGGTCGGCCCCCGCCTTGGCGGCATATTCTATCATCTCCTTGTCCGTACCGACAAAGATAGAGGTACGAATGCCTGCCTGTCCGAACGTATCCATCAGTTCGGTAAGGAAAGAAAGATTGGCCTTGGTATCCCATCCGGCATTAGACGTAATTTGATCGGGCGCATCGGGCACCAGCGTTACTTGATGAGGTTTCACTTTCAGTACCAGGTCAACGAACTCCGGTGCGGGATACCCTTCAATATTAAACTCTGTGGTAAGTAACGGACGAAGTTCGTACACATCGCTGCGGCGGATATGCCGTTCATCGGGACGAGGATGTACAGTGATACCTTCCGCACCAAACGCCTCACAGTCCAAGGCTACTTTCACCACGTCCGGATTGTTGCCTCCCCGGGCATTACGCAAGGTGGCTACCTTGTTTATATTTACACTTAACTTTGTCATCTTGGCAATATATTATTATCTTTGCAGTTCTGATGTGCAAAGTTAGCAGGTTTTATTAAAACCTGGTCCATTTTGACAAACAAAAGATTTATAAAATTAACTAATGAATATACGCCCAATGAAATTCGCCCTTTTCGGAAACACTTATCAAGCCAAGAAATCGGCTCATGTGGAACGTTTGCTATCCATTCTGTCACAACATAACGCCGAAGTCCATATCTGCCGCGAGTTCTACCAGTTTCTGACGAACGACCTCAAGATAAGCATCCGTCACGCCGGTGTTTTCGATGGAAATAATTTTGAAGCCGACATGATACTAAGTATCGGAGGCGACGGCACTTTCCTGAAAGCTGCCAGCCGTGTGGGTTCACGCAACATTCCCATACTAGGTATCAATACCGGACGATTAGGTTTTCTGGCCGATGTCTCCCCTGAAGAGATGGAGGACACATTTAATGATATCTACAATGGAAACTATCGGATAGAAGACCGCAGCGTATTGCAAGTATCCTGCAAAGAACAAGAACTGAAAGGTTACCCTTTCGGTCTGAATGAGATAGCGGTACTGAAGCGTGACAGTTCTTCTATGATTTCCATCCACACAGCCATCAATGGGGCCTATCTCACCACTTATCAGGCGGACGGATTGGTAATTGCCACTCCTACCGGTTCTACAGCCTATTCGCTGAGCATCGGGGGACCTGTCATCGTGCCACACAGTAATACCATCGCCATCACTCCGGTTGCACCACATAGCCTGAATGTACGCCCCATTGTCATCAACGACGACTGGGAAATCACATTGGATATAGAGAGCCGCAGCCACAATTTCCTGATTGCCATCGACGGACGTAGCGAAACTTGCCGTGAAGGAAGCCGGCTCACTATCCGCAAAGCCGACTATAAAATAAATGTAGTAAAACGAAACAGCCATATCTTTTTCAACACACTCCGCAACAAAATGATGTGGGGAGCCGATGGTAGAGGATGATATTACAATTCATCCTCAAAATAGTTTAAATAGTGGTTATCAAGGTTATACAAAACCTTTTTATATCTAACAAATTTCTTTTTTCAAATACTATGATTATATTTGTGCCACAAATAAAAAATTCAGACCATACAATAGATCAGTAAAAAACACAAAAACATTACACGGCATATGAAAGGCACAATACAAAAATGGAAATTCATGATACTTCTGGGTACATTACTGTTCTTAAGTAACATGACCTTTGCTGAAGACAAAATCAATCATTATACAGAGGGAATCCCTATAGACACAACAGAAGTTTCCATTTCAGACAAAACCAACATCCCCGACCGGCTTTATGTAGATTCTCTGTCATTGAAACGTCACTTTATCCACCGTATCGGCATTGAGGCACGTCCCGGATATATTTTCCCCACCAGTTCCTTTTTCAGAGGAGAAAATCTGAATTGGAAACCCATAGAGAATTCCCTGTCGCTTCACTTGAAATACTCATTCCAATTTCATCCGAACACCTATACCGACCGTATTTACAGAGGAGCCTATCAAGGTATCGGTGTGGCCTACTACAATATGTATGAGAAGCCGCAGTTGGGCAACCCGCTTACTGTCTATTTATTTCAAGGAGCGCGTATCGCCCGTTTCAACCAACGATTGTCGTTAAACTATGAATGGAACTTCGGCGCTTCATTTGGCTGGAAACCATATCACAGTGATTTGAACCCATATAATAAGGTGATAGGTTCAAAAGTAAACGCCTATCTGAATACAAACTTCTATTTCAACTGGATGCTCTCTCCCAAATTTGATTTCACAACAGGTGTGGCAGTGACGCATTTCTCTAACGGTAATACAAAATTCCCGAATGCGGGACTCAATTCCATCGGACTAAAAGTAGGATTGGTCTACAATATTAACAGAAAAGAAGAATGTTTTGCAAAACCTCTATATCAATCACCCGTACCTAAATTCCCCCGTCATATCAGTTATGACTTGGTATTGTTCGGTTCATGGCGCAGAAAAGGAGTAACTATTGGCGAAGGACAAATGGTTGCTTCTCCTGAAGCTTATCCGGTACTTGGATTTAATTTCGCGCCGATGTATAATTTCGGATATAAGTTCCGTGCAGGTATTTCATTGGACGGTGTTTATGACGGCAGTGCGAATGTATATAGTCCGGACGGATACGGTGACGAATTCCTCAAGCCGTCTGCCGGCAAACAATTAGCCCTAGGAGTTTCGGGACGTGCCGAGTACGTAATGCCTTACTTCACAGTTGGAATAGGATTAGGTACAAATGTGATTCATGCAGGCGGAGATTTAAAATCTTTCTACCAGATATTGGCACTAAAGATAGAAGTTACGCGCAGCTCATTCCTTCATATCGGATATAATTTACAGGATTTCCATGATCCTAACTATCTGATGCTGGGATTCGGATTCAGGTTCAATAATAAGTATCCAACTTTTCACAGACGATAGATGCTACGTCTAGTTTGCACAGACACATTCTACAAAATATACTGAAATTATCGGAATATATATATCAAATAAGTTACATGTTTATTTGATAAATCCTTGATTTTTCACCTCACGGACGATAACAATCACCTGAATATATTATCTCTCACATACTCCTAGTATGACCAGTATATAGGTTCAACACCTTAAATCTGAACAAAGTTGTAAAGATATTATTTTTCCATACAACTATTGATCGGCGTAAAGCAATTACCCCTTTTTATATTAAAATTTTGCCCGTTGGCAGGAAATTACTACCTTTGTATCAGATACAATCATATTTGTTTACCATTAAAACCGAATCTGTTTATCGCAAGCCTAGACCGTTTTTGGGAAACTTCGGCATTTTTACCAGACAACAATAAAATCAAACAAGATATTCCTATACCAAGAATCTGCAAATCCTGCTACAAGATTCCGAAAAACTTGCGGCAAGTATGCAAAGTCTTCTTACGTTCTTTTTGATATGCGTATCCATCTTTTGAAAAGAAATCCCCCTCTCCCGGAGAATCCCCCCCCAAAACCTTCAGAAGTTTCAGCCTCTCCGCAAACGTCCTGTTCATCGGCATTCCGGCTGACAGATTGATGCACTGAGATCCTTCAACTGCGTAGTTCTTTCTTTCAGCCGTGGTCAATAAATGTATAAAGGTGAATCCGAACACCGATAGAAAACCAAACAATACGACATCGCTTACCCTGTCACGCTGAAAGATCTTTTTCGGCTGAAGGATTTTATCGTGCATATCCTTCAGCCGAAAAGCCGATGAACAGGACGTTTGCGGAGAGACTGAAACTTCTGAAAGAAAAACAAGGTGTTTTGCCATGTTATACAATACGAGTGGAAAAACATCAAAACATCCTGTTGTTTTTGAAAAAGCTCCTGTTCTTTTTTTAAAAGCTCTTGATCTTTTTAAAAAACATCCTTGTCTTTGATGTGGAATTTCTGAATACAAAATCCCATCAAAAACACCGGTCCGATTCTCATAAGTAAAAACAGTGATTCAATATGGAGACAAAAATCATATTTTTCCCTCACTTATGCCTGTAACGCCTCTGTTCCTAAAAACACATCAAACATAGCGCATCAGTCATTCCCCAACGGAACAGCCGAGAAACTCTTATATTCCCTGGTCTGCCCCATCACAATCACAGGATTGTCAGAGGTTTCATATATGCTCAATACTGAAGAACTGATCCTGTCAATCTGCCAGTAGCAGTAATCCAGAAGAAGATATCTGTTATTGGGAGTGATAAAATCATACCGGAAATAATGTACATGCTCTTCCACTTCCTCGCCATCACATGTCGTCCGTGATTTACAGGAAGCCTTACCATTCAGCCCGAACTCATAATGTTCACAGACTTCCGCATCCCTGCCATCCTCAGTACGTATCTGAAATGTTCTCTCCCATGCATAGCCGGTCAGATTGGTAACAATGGTATTGCTATCCTCCCCGTAATGTTCATCAATACAACCTGCAAGAAACAGTACGCATATAACTGTCGAGCCCAATAATCCAATTAATGTTTTTTTCATAGTCCGTCACTTTTTTATTTTATTGAATACTATACCGATATATAAAATAATCTGTTCAAGTCCCTCCTTGTTGTCTTTTTCATCAATCAGGACACGCTTTCATTCTTATATTATAATAAAAGCGAGGCATAAAAGGTCTGCGCCAGCAATCATACCATTAATACTGGAATCTTTTATAATTTAGCAAGTTGTCAAAATATCTCTCATCAAGAGAGGCCGGTCTGATTTTTCGTCCTTCCAGTCTGGCCTTTCTCATCATCCAGTTCAGGGATTCCATATCTCTAAGACGGAATTCAAACACTTCCTCAGAAATATTCAGTTCACTGCCACTTCCAGCATGACAAGTCATGATTCCATCTTCATCTATTGTACAATGCCTGTAAAAACGGTAAGGGGCAGCTTTCATCTGATTGTCCAGCATTTATGCCGAACCGTTCTTATTCATTGCAACATATCTTTCAATTTAACCGAAACAGAAATTATAGGTATTTTCACTACAGATTTCAATCTGTCCGTTTTTACTTCCTATGAAAACTTTATTTTCACATACCAGCCAACCGACAGCCAATGCAGTACTTTCAATACTCAGGTTAAGTATCCTTGCAAGTTCGGATATTGAAACAGACTTCACCTCATTCAGTGTATACCATATTTTTTCAGCATTGATTTTTACAGATTTCTTATCCATGATCTTATTTATAAGTAGTTCCGAATTGAATTTATATATGAAGTAATATCGGTTTCCAGGAAAAAACCAGATACTTATGACATATAGACCAGACACATGAATCTATATATCAGCCTTGTATTGGAAATTTCTTTTCAGTGGAGTTCCAATGTTTGATAATACTTTTCAGGTAAGAGCGAGATTTGCACGTGTTTATTTTTGTCATAATATAATCTCCAGGCTTGTGCCCTATGTGCAAATCCATCTAAATTAAAAGCGGAAGGGCATTAACCTCGTCTATAAGTGCGGGAGTCGAAGCCTTTGGTACAAACAGGAAACGCCCCCCGCTAAATATTGCAGGCTGAACGTATGGCTGTTCTTGGTACTTTCCGGGAAATTTCGACTTTTCACTTATACAGAACCAGCTAAACGCTTTTGTTTATAATTCCTTGTCCATTTTGATGAACATTCCAAACATACATGTATTTTACCAAAAAAACAACAATGTCAAGAACTTTTTTTGAGTTTTTTGTTTGAAAACATTTTTTTTAACAATTCATAACCAAATCATACAAAGCATTTTCACATACACGAAATATGACAGATATTTCCACATAGAATATCATTTGCTACATTCTATCCTTATAACTTGCCTTTATAACTCATCATCTGTAATGGAGCCCAATCCTTATATTTGTCCCATCACCTGCACCTTGCTTCTTCCGCTTCCGGTCTTCACCACCTGCACCTGCGCGGGGATACGTTCCGTCATCTCCGCCACATGGGAAATCACCCCTATCTTACGCCCTTGCATCTGCAACCGTTCCAAAGCATCCATCGCAATGCGCAGGGTGTCCATATCCAATGATCCGAAACCTTCGTCAATAAACAGCGACTCCACATTCATCCGGTTGGAGGATAAGGAAGACAAGCCCAATGCCAAAGCGAGAGATACCAAGAAAGACTCCCCACCCGAAAGGGAATGGACACTACGTACCTCACCCATCATATCAAGATCCACAATCTGCAAGGCCAGCGTGTCCGGAATACGCTGCAATTCATAACGGGGGGCAAGATCCTGCAAATGCCTGTTGGCATAAAGTAAAAGAACATCGAGCGTATAGCCTTGAGCTATTTCCTTAAACTTAGTCCCCGTTTGGGAACCGAACAACTCATTCAGTTTCGCCCAATTCTCGTAGATGGAAGTTTTCTCCTCCAATTCCTTCTTAATGCCGGCTATGCGTTCTTTACCTTTTATATGATTCTGTATCGTCACTTCTATTTGGGCCAAGCGCCCGGTTTCCGCTTCTTTGGCGGCGGTGCAGGCTGTCAATGTTTCAGCCAGCGACTCCCTGCTCTCCGTGATATCCGGTTTCAAGGGAGCTTGCTGATGTTCCTCCTTTTTCTGTCTTCGCTCTGAAAGGACTGCCTGAAAAACGGTTTCCTTCTCTTTCAATGCATTCAATGCTTGTTTTTCAGCCAGTATCCAGTTTTTGTCTTTGGAAAGCAATTGTTCCAACTCGGCATACGTTTCCTTTTGAAGAGTGAGCCACTCGTTTATTTTCAACTCGTCTTGTTGCAAAACAGCAATCAGACGGACTAATTCCTTTTCCAACTGCGCGATCTGCCCTTTGTAAGATTCTGCTTGTACGGTTAGAGAATGATGCAAGTTCATTGCTTTTTCCTGTTGTTGTTCCAATTCCTTTTGTCGTTTAACATTGTTTGCAACGACCTTTTCGGTAAGTTCACCATTCAGCAGAGAGGCGCGCAGACAAGTGCGTTCTTCCAGTTCAGTCTGTTGCTTTTCTTCTTTCTGTTTTTTCTCTTCGTACAAACGAATAGCATTCGCCTCTTCATTTTTCAAACTATCCCTTTGGGCAGATTTTGAGGTAAGAGCCTCTTTTATTTCGGTCTGCTCCTGCAGACGGGTATTCCATTGCCTGCCGAATTGCTGGACATAACGTTTCAACGTTCCCTGCTCCAATAAATCCTTCCAGGTAGGAATAATGGAAACGCAGGTTTCAACTTTTTTCAAGATATCTTCACTTTGTACTGTATAATTCTCAATCAAGGTGGACAGACGGGCCATCTCCAGTTGACGGGCATTCAACGTATTCTTCAGTTGTTCCATTTCCTTAGCAACCTGTTCTTTGGCACGGTTCAGTTCTTCTTCCTGCAAGGATTGGACATTGATCTGTTCCCTCATCGGATGATGAAGACTGCCGCAAACAGGGCAAGGTTTTCCCTCCTCCAACTGCGCACGGAGCAACAGAACTTCTGCCGGCAACAGACGGTTCAGGCGCTCGGCCTCTTGTTGTACGGATTTCAAACGTTGTTCCTCCATTTCATTCGCATTCCTTACTTTCTCCAGCAACTGCTGATTCGACAGAGTCTGCGTCTTTGCTATTTCCAGATTACTAAGCAAACTGGTTATCAATTCAACAGCCGGAATAAGTTGGGAATAAGCAGTATATCGCTCAAACCAAGTTTGCAAAATGTTTTGCTTCTCTGCCAACAGACTTATTTCCTTTTCAGTCCTACAGATAGATTGATGCAAATTATCCTTAGCTTGTAATGCCAAAGCCACTTCCTTCCGGCTTTCCACCAGTTGTTTTCTATTTTCTGCCAATTGCACATCCAATGCTCTAGCCTTATCCAATTGTGGTTCTTGTTGTAACAGATAAGCCTTGAATTCCGTTTGCGCCTTCTGAGCAGCTTCCCACTGTGCGGTCGCGGAAGTTTGCAAAGCAGCATTTTTCTGTATGGCAACCTGTATTTCGTTCAATCGGGAACGTCCGGCAGTAGTCTGTTGCCGGGCATTACGTTGTTCCATATACACATCGCGGATATCCTGCGCCTGCTCTATACGGAACAACAGTTCATAACGCGGACGGGCTGCTTCTATTTCTTTTCTGACAACCGAAAGTGTTTCTTCCGCCTGTATGCAACCTATATTCAAGCGTCCTTCTTCTTCCAGCCATTTCAACTTGCCGGACAGGTTTTCCTCTTTTTTCTTCGAAACGGACAAGCGAACTTGTAATTCTTCCTTTTCAGCTGAAAGTTGCTGCAATTGCTCTTCTGTCAACAACTCAATGCCTTTGATACGTTCTTGCAATAATTTATATTCACCTTCCGCCCGCTTGGTGCGTTCATAGATGGAAGCAGAGATACGTGAGTAAATTTCGGTTCCGGTCAACTTTTCCAAGATTTCGGCTTTGTCAGTCTGACGAGCCTTCAGGAAGGTGGCAAAGTCACCTTGAGCCAGCAATACAGAACGGTTAAACTGTTCAAAAGAAAGCCCGATTAATTTACTGATGTGAGATAATAATTCTGTCTTTGTTCCTTGCTGTTCTACTCCTGAAGTGAGGTTAGTCAATGTCATTTCCACTTTTTGCAAGGAACCATCCACTTTGCCACGCGAACGTCGTACCGTCCAACGTGAGCGGAAAACCTCCCCTGTCAAAGCTACAAAGTCCACTTCCGAATAACCTTCGGCCGTACCCCGACGAAGGATGGAACGGCTGTCGTTTTGAGCAATTCCCCTGTCGGCGACATCCATAACAGAAACGTTATTCTCTTTCGCCTTGTTCATACGCGGCGTACAATCAAACAAGGCCAAGCATAAGGCATCCAACAAGGTTGACTTTCCGGCTCCGGTACTGCCTGTAATGGCGAATATACCTGCCGAACATAAAGGCTCAACGGTAAAGTCAATAACAAATTCGCCTTCCAATGAGGCTAGATTCTTCCCTCTTATCGCTACTATTTTCATATTCCGGCCTCCTTGATCACACTTTCCAACAATTGTTTCATGGTATCGGGCATCTCCGTCCCTCCATATTTTCGTTTAAAGACATCCAGTGCCATATCCAGCGGACGGATGGTCTGCAATTCCTCATAGGAAGTGGCGGCAATGCCACTTGCCTTTTTCTGTGGAAGCATGGCGGCGATGCGTGCCAAACGGACTGCTTTCCCTTTCAAGGCCTCCTCAATCTTATATTTATAAGAAGGCTCGGGTTCAGTCATTAAGATCTTGATTTCCAGATAAGGTGAACGCAACGTGACATCACCGTCAGGCAATTCACCAATGACTTGCAACACTTCTTCCAACGGACGAGCTTCGGGGGGAATACTTACTAAACCGGCCAATGGCTGGAATTCCAATTTTTCAATATTTGTACCCTCCGTATCTATCGTTACCATAACTACACCGGATGCATTATTCTTCTCAGCAAAAGACATAGGCATAGGAGTTCCGGAATAACGCACATTCTCCCGATGGGATACACGTTGGGAGCGATGCAGATGCCCCAATGCGGTATAAGTAATGGCTTCATTAAAGGCATCGGGGGATACACATTCCAAGCCGCCGATAACAGTACGTTCCGACCGGTCGTCTTCCGAGATTTCCGAGCCTGTGGCTTGCAGATGCCCCATGGCGACAACGGGGATTCCCTTCTCTTTCACTTTGTTGAAAAGCTGTTCATAAAGCTGCTGGACTCCCTTTGAGTAATTCTCTGCCGAAGGGTAATCACCCTGACGCAGATAGGGAACGGCAAGACAATAAGCGGTCACTTTTCCTTCTGTATAAAGGGGAACAATGAGGTGTTGCAAATCTATGTCGCCTTCCGCATTGCGCCGCACCGTGCCACGAACAATGATATTCATATCCTCCAATAAAGGATTGGGGGCCTCCAGACGAGCTGCCGAGTCATGATTTCCGGCAATGATGACAATTTGTAAAGAAGGGTTCTCAGATGTGACTTCTCTTAAAAAACGATAATACACTCGTTGAGATTCTGCTGAAGGATTTGGGCTGTCGAATACATCGCCTGCTATCAGCAATACATCTATTTCATGCTGTTTTATCTGCTGTTTCAGCCATTCTAGAAAATGGAAATGCTCTTCCCGGCGGTCGTATTCATAAAAGGTCTGGCCCAGATGCCAGTCTGCTGTATGGAGAATTTTCATTAGCTGTTCGGTTTGTTTCCTGCAAAAATAGAGAATCTTTTCGGAAAGACAGATAGCAAACAGGTACTTCATTTATAAAAAGAAATAAAAAACGATCATACCCATAAGACATGATCGTTTTTATTACTTTAAAGCATGTATTTATTCAGTCACCAACCGCACCTCATAAATATGCGGAGTCACTTTCTCATTTCCTCTACCAATCTTTATTTCCAACTGATCATCAGATTGCATAGATACAGGCACGTCAACTATGCCAACCGACAAATCCGAAGCTGGTTTGTCAGCTAATTTACCTACTTCCTGCCCGTTTATCCATACTTTTGCATCCTTACGAATCTCAGGACGGAACAGGATACGGACCTTATGAACAGGTTTTCCATTCGTCTTCATACGATAACTGAACCAACCGGTTGTCTCGCGCCAATGAACACCTTCATCATCCCCCGTACGAGAGTTCTCCATCCGGATGAAATGGTCGCTTTCCGGTTGCTGTTCCCCACAAATCACCTTGTCGGTAGTAATACCATCCAATGCAGCACGTTCCTTCTCTTCTTTCGCTAACTGTTCCTGCCTTGCCTGCAACTCCTGTTTGGACAGGACGGGCCAATAAACCATATACCGGCACTCGTATAAACGGAAAAACGGTTCCACAATCATGCCCTCATAACGTTCGGGATAGACTCCGGTCAACGCAAATGTCAACGGTTTGCCTTCCACTTTCTTCAGATGAGAGAGAATATCATTCTTATCCCCCACCATGACAGGCATCGTTTGTAAAGGCAGACGGGGCCCGGCGGCTATGTGTCCGCCACGACTGTCATCGGCGAACATACCATCCTGATTTTGCTTGCCCAATTGGGCGGCCAGCACAATCGGTCCGTATAAGATGGAATAGTTGGCAGAACCATCCGGCAATGCAATGGCACGCAGATGCATCGGCAGTTCCAATCTCACTTTGTCACCTTTTGACCAAGTACGGTTCAAGCTAACATATCCCTCTTTGACCGTTACTTTCTGTTGTTCACCGTTGACAGACAAGCGTAATGCTTCCGGATTCGTCCATTCGGGAACACGGAAAAGAAGTGCGAATTCCTTCTCTCCCTTTTCCGGAGAAACAGCAAGAGTTGTCCCTTCCTCATCGGGGAAAGCCGTTTGTTGCTCAATATGGATATCTCCCCAACGCAAGGTAGAGGGAATGAAAAGATTGACATACAGATTATTATCCTTGTGTCCATAAATCATTTCACCATAGCGGGCATGATTTTCCATCCCCGATCCCACACAACACCAGAAACTGGTCTGAGGTTGCGAGTAGACTCTATAATGACCGGCACGCATCGGGGTGAAATAAACAAAACCACCTTGTACAGGATCTTGTGTGGAAAGGATATGGTTATAAAGCGCCCGTTCGTAATAATCCATCAAATGAGCGTCCGCACTCGTTTCATACAACATTTTTGTAAGGCGGAGCATATTATAAGTGTTACAAGTTTCAGGCCCCTGTTCACTGGTGAGCATACTGCTGAAATCATCAGCCGGATGAAAATGCTCACGCACACTGTTACCTCCGATGGTGATACTGCGATGGTCTACTACTGTTTCCCAAAAATAACGGGCAGCCTCACTCCAGTCCCGATTGCCTTCCAAATCGGCAATACGTTTGAAACCTATCACTTTCGGTATTTGGGTATTGGCGTGCATGCCGGTCAATTTATCCTCTTGTTTCAATAAAGGCTGCAACACAGTCTGATGAGAGAACTGATGAGCTAGTTTCAAGTAACGTTTGTCGCCGGTGATAGCGGCTACATCGGCGAATGTTTCATTCAGTCCTCCATGTTCGCTGCGCAACATATCCTGTATCTGTTCATCGCTCAGTTTGGATATCAGACGAATCATCCAGTCAGTGAGTTTCACCAACATTTCTTTTGCTTCCTTACTACCTGTCTGAAGAGTTGCATCACGAAGGCCGGCATACATTTTATGAATATTGTAAAGAGGAACCCAACGATCGTTCAGTCCGAAACCGGAGGCACGAATGTTCCCTTCTTCTATTTCTTTCCACATTTTGCGCCCGTTTGGAACTCCGCACAGATAACCGTCACCGGCGGCATCCTGACAACGTTTCAGTTCACTTATCATATAATCTAAACGAACCTTGATCTCCTGATTGCCTGTAGCGGCATACATATAGGAAAGGGCCGACAAATAATGTCCGCCAATATGTCCGTCCAGTCCTGTATTTTCCCAATTAGTATAATTTTCTGCTTTAGGGAACAGGCCAGCCTCCTTCAAATAAGGAGCCAACAAACGATCGGGGTCTATTCCCAGCAAATAACGGATATCCATATCCTCTGCATGTTTGAAAGGGCTGGCGGTGAGCCGCACATCCCTAACCGGAAAACTTTCTACTTTTGTGGGCAACTGAGCATGCAAAGCTACTGAAGCTATGGCAAAAGCGGAAGTGGACAAAATGATTTTAAGTAAATTCATAATTAGGGGTTTATTTCAAAGTCTTATTTCCTTGCAAAATTAATGGAATAAATGAAAACAATCTTTTACTCCTTAAAAAAATCCTATTGAACAACCTATGATTAAACAAAGAGCATCCGATGGAACTATTTTGTGAAAATCCAAAGTAAATTCCACCGGATGAAATAACCTGATTATTTAGAATATCCCGGATTCTGTTTCAGATTGCTATTGGTCAACAATACTTTATTTGGAATAGGATACAGATTTTTGGTTTCATCACTCTTATCATGAGAGAACCAAGCTTTCGTGGTGAAGATTCCAAAACGAATCATATCCTGACGGCGGCGTCCTTCCTGACAAAACTCCCAACCTAACTCATCAAGGAAACGACCATATTTAATATCCGCTCCACCATCATGTTCTGCCTTATAACTATCTCTTCGGCCATAATCATATACACTTCCTCCCATCAATTCTGCATCTGTAACTTGCGCTTTTTCAGGCTCATTCTTAAAGGCACGTTCACGTACCTGAGTCACCAAAGCACCTGCTCCCGATTTGCCCAAACGCATCAATGACTCCGCTTTCATCATCAATACATCCGCATAACGTAACAACGGCCAGTCATTACTCAAGCGGTTTGTTATACCGGTGGCATATTCAAACTTACCCCAACGGAAACCATCATCCACATCCGACTGGTCAATAGAAGGGACATCTACCGTATAAATCAATGGCTTTCCATCAATACTACGCTTCAAGATTTCACCGGAATAGGTATATTGCTGGCCTTGAATATAGTTAGCCTCCAAACGTGCGTCATCCTTATCAAAAGAATTAATAAACTGAGGCACTGCACACACACCACCCCAAGGACGTGCAGTCAACTGATAGGTTTCCTGGTTTTCAGGTGCTAAAGTGTACATGTGGAAATCAAAATCATTCCATCCCGTCACATAAATTTCATCAAACGGCAATGCAAAGATTATTTCTTTGGAATTCTCATTATGCGTTACAAAAACATCCTTCTGATTATTTTCCAATGCATATTCTCCGGACTTCTCGGCATAATTAATCACGATATCACACTCGTCGATACATTTCTGCCACTGAGCAGTACCCGACCAGACTTCAGCATTCAAATATATTTTAGCCAGCAATGCATGGGCCGCCCACTTATTGAAACGTCCATAATAATAACCTCTCGGCGTTTCGGACAACAAATCCATATTCTCTGTTATTTCTTTCACAATAAAGTCAAAGACCTCTTTGCGAGTAGACTGTTGCGGTAATGAAGTATCTTTAAAGTCTGTCACAATGGGCACATTACCATACAAATCAATCAAAATATAATAATAGGAAGCCCTCAGTACTTTCAATTCGGCAATCAACTTTTCTTTCGTTTCTCCATCCACACTGATCACACCTTCTTCTATCTGAGATAAAATACGGTTACAGGTATTCACACCATTGTACGTGCGTTCCCATCCTTGAAGTACACCGTCATCCTCGGTAGTCCAAGTATGCTGATGCCATCTTTTATAGATATAACCGTCTACCCATCCAATACCATCGCGAGCGGGAAGAACATCCTGATCCGCACATAATTCCTGTGCACGAACCACTCCGTTCCATTGCAATAACGTTTCGCGCCAAGGTATATAAGCGGCATTTACCAGATAACTGACATCTTCCTCCGTTTTCGGCACGTAATCCTCAGACACTACCTGCCCATAACTCTCATGCAGTAAATCAGTACAAGCTGTATTTCCCAACAATGCGGCTGTCATCAGTCCCATTGTCCATAATTTTATATTTGTTTTCATCTTCAATTCCTTTTTAGTTCATTAAAATTTCACATTAACGCCGAAAGTAAATGAGCGCACACTCGGATATCTGTCACGTGTATCATATCCCGGAGTCAAGCCGTCTGTTGATACTTCCGGATCAATACCTTTATATCCGGTTATAGTCAAAGCATTCAATACCGAACCATAGATACGGAGTGACTTTATATATTTACCTACCTGACCGAAACTATATCCCAAGGTTATATTGTCAATCTTCCAGTAGTCACCATCTTCTACATAATAGCTGTTGAATTCCGGTTCCACTTCCGGGCTCAACGTATGCTTGCCAAACACCAAGTCATTCACAGATTTCAAACGATTTTCAAAACGGCTGTTCTTTACATTCTCGTAATTCATACGTCCACCATTGATTATCTGGAAGCCAAACGCGCCACGCATAGTCACATTCAAGTCGAAGTTTTTATAACGAAGAGTATTGTTCCATCCTGCATACCATTTAGGAAGACCGTTACCAATCACATGTTTATCTTCAGGAGCATGGGTAAAGTCCTTATAGTTCACCAGCTCACCATTCCTGTCTTCATAGATCCAACGCCCTTCACTGTCTACATCCACTACTTTAAAGCCATAGAAATTACCGATACTTTCACCCACCTGTACTCTGTGAGAATCGGCTACCTGACCGGAGTATTCCACTGTACCCGTATTAAAATAGTCGTAATCCGACTTAAAGATACTGCCAGACAAACTGATTAGCTTATTAGAGTTCAAAGAGAATGTTCCGGTAGTGCTCCATTCAAAATCTTTATTCTGAACAGGAACCACAGTCACCAACACTTCCACACCACGATTTCTCATTGTACCCCCATTGGCCATTGTCTTATTATACAAGTTCGGAGGAGTCGGTACTCCATATTCGTATATCAAGCCATCCACATCACGGTTATAATAATCAATAGAACCGGACAAACGGCCACCCCATGAAACGAAGTCCAAACCAATATTAGTTTCTTTCTTTTCCTCCCATTTCAAATCAGGATTCGGGTTGGATGCCGGAACGATGGTCTGTATCCAATTTCCATTTACAAAAGCATACGATCCGTATTTCAACATAGCCACACCCAGAAAAGGATCTTTAGGCTGTGAACCTGTCACACCATATCCCACACGAAGTTTCAAGTCATCAAAAATCTTCTGATTCTTCATAAATGCTTCTTCGGTAATTCTCCATCCTACAGATACGGACGGGAAAAGTCCCCATGCATTATCAGTACCCCATAACTGACTGGCTCCTTCATAACGAAGGGCTCCCATCAACAAATAACGATTCTTGAATGAATAGGTGGCACGACCGAAAAAGCCGATCAAATTTGTAGGAGTTTTCTTTGAGCCGATGTTCGCTTTACCGTCTTTCAAAGCAGAACCGATGCCAATATTATGCCATCCGCCAAAATAATCATCCTGAAAACCATAGTTATCAATCCAAAGTTCTTCAAAATCTGTTTCATTGTAACTATAACCACCCAAGACACTGAATTTATGCGCACCGATTTCTTTGTTATATTGTGCAGTAAGTTCCATCAACTTCTCCATCTTGGTATAAGCACCTACCGAAGACCAACCTGCCAATCCATCACGCAAAGCAGAAATATGGCTCAAAGTCTCGCCGTAGCCACGGTTCATATTGTCACGAATATAAGAGAATACGGCAGAAAGAGTCAAATCTTTGATAGGATTATAAACAATATTTCCATTGTAACGCAACTGAGTCTTTTTTACATTTCCTTCAGCCTCATACAACAAAGCCAACGGATTCTCATATTCGAATTTGCTCACATTCTCATTCCATGTACCATCCTCATTTCTTACCGGATCAGTCGGGTTTCTACGAGTTGCCTGACCATATACCCAACCTCTGAAGCTACCCCCACTAGTTGTAGATTCCATTTGATTTTTCTTACCAAACAAACCGAATTTCAATTTCAACTTATCATCAAACATACGGTGAGTCACCTCAATACGTCCTTGAAAACTTTCGAAATCTGATTTTTTCATGATCCCTTGACGAGAAGCATAGTTCAAATTGGCAATATAATTAGTCTTTGAGTTACCACCCATCAATGACAAGTTGTGAACGTGGCTGATCGGCGTACGGCTAATCTCATCAATCCAGTCCGTATCAGCCCCATGATCCTGGTCGGGATAAAGGGTACGGAACTCATCCGCATTCAACATATCCAATTTCTTGGCAATAAGAGAAGTACTGACGTAACCATTATACTCCACCTGGTTGATATCCACTCCTTTAGCTTGTTTGGTAGTAATCAAAATCACACCATTCGTACCGCGCGTACCATAGATAGCGGCAGCAGAACCGTCCTTCAGCACATCCACACTCTCCACATCTTCCGGAGCCACAGTGCCGAGTTCGCCCGGAATTCCATCAATCAACACCAAGGGGGCTGTATTGGCTCCACCAATGGTATTTGTACCACGAAGACGTATCTGAGTACTTCCCGTCGGGTCACCATTAGGATTTGTGATAGCCAGACCGGCTACTTTTCCTTGAATCAGCTGTCCCACATCCTTCACGGCTCCTTTTACAAAGTTATCGGCTTTCACACTAGCTACAGAACTGGTTACATCCCCTTTACGCTGTGTACCGTAACCAATCACCACCACTTCGTCCAAGGTCTTGGTATCCTCTTTTAAAATAATCTCTAATGATTTTTTTCCTGCTGTCGGAACTTCCTGAGTGACATAACCAATATAGGAAATAACCAATACACTCTTTGTAGGAACATCCAACATAAAGTTTCCATCAAAATCCGTAATCGTTCCCATGGTATTATTGCCTTTTACGACAACACTGGCTCCTATGACAGGCTCGCCGGAAGAATCCTTCACCTTACCCGTCACTTTTTGCTGGGCTAAGGCTATTAATGAAAAGCTTAACAGAGTAAGCAACAAAAACAAATGTTTCATTCTATATTAAATTTAAAGTTATACATACCTTTACTGCGGGAATGAATGAAGAAGATGTGTTTTTCTCCCCGTAAAAGGTTGTGGCAAAAGAATGAAATAGGAAATAGAAATACAGGTGAAGAACCATGCTAACAGGGGATACAAATGGCTCTAGCTATAACTTGACGCATTTGTACCCCCTATTTGCAACAATTAAAGGACAGGAAGATGTTTATTCTTCGTGTTGTGATTTCTGGAACTCACTGGGAGTCATTCCAAATTCCTCTTTAAAGCAAGTGGTGAAATACTTCCGATTAAAATACCCCAACGTAGCGGCAACCTCTGTTACACTTTTGTCTTTATCTTCCAACATGTGTCTGGCATGCTTCATCTTGATGTTCCGGATAAAATCCAATGGAGTTCGACCTGTTATGGCTTTCAATTTACGGGTCAAAGTAGAACGGGACATATTCATGGCATCAGCTAGAGCTGTCACATCAAAATCAGGCTCAGTAAGGTTATCTTCCACGGCTTTTACCGCTTTCTCCAATAGAAGTTTGTCCAGTTGTACAAACTCAGGTTCAGGCAAATTCACCTTACTATCCAAATAAATACGCATTTTAATCATCTCCTTGCTGTCCGCCCACATTTCATTATTCTTACGGTCCACGCGCTTCAGATAAAGATACAGACTATAACCGGATACACCCATCACTATCAATACATAGAACAAATACGCCCACCAAGTTTCATAAAAAGCAGGAAGGCGTCGGATAGTCAGTTCAGTTACCTCTTTACTCCAAAGACCATTTTCATCCGTCGCTTTCACCTGAAAAGTATAAGTGCCCTTACTCAGATGATTATAAAAAGCCGAGTTTTTTCCACCTTCCACATATACCCACGCTTTGTCCACTCCTATCAACCGATAAGCATAGCGTATCTTTGAAGCATAACGGTGGTTAAGAGAAGAAAAACTAATTTCCAAATTCTGATCATCGGGATGCAATTCTATCCGGTTAATGGAATTGCTACTCTTTCTATCTCCGAATATCAATGATTCTCCTTGCAACTTTATATCAGTTATCTTGGTCTTCACTGCACTAGCCTTTCTTTCCAACCCGTTTGATGGAGTAACCATGCAAATACCCGGAATGCCGCCCCAATAAATATTGCCATCTTTTGCTTGACAAACAGCAGTGGGAAGAAAGCGATGCAACAAGATAGAACCATCCGTGGTAAGATAGGTGCGGAACGAACCGTTACGAGGATTAAATTCTATCAGTTTCTGGTTCGTATCAATCCAAATATGATTATATGCATCAGCCACTATCTGGTTCACCTGATTACCATTCATGCCGCAGGCCCCATTATAACAAAGCAACTTATTCTCTGAAGGGTCATAAGAGTAGACCCCTCCGTCACAAGTTCCCAACCACAAAATCCCATCAGGAGCGATAGACAGACAGGAGAAGTTCTTTTCTAATTTAAAAGAACGCAGTTTTTCATCTGCCGTTGTCTGAAACAAACCGTTGTCCTGAGTACAAATCCATATCAGTCCTTCCTTATTTTCGACTATCCCCATCACATGACCCACATCCGGATAAACCCGTTTGACTCTTTTCTGACGAACATCATAGCTACAAAGTCCTTTGCTCAAGCCTATCCACAAGATTCCATGCGAGTCTTCATATAATTTTGTCACTGTAGCATTCTGTTCCACCTGTCCGTTCAAGTCGATAACATCTTTCAGATGCATCTCCATTCCCTGACGAGCCATGCCATAGACCCATCTATTCAAATCCTTCGCCACCCAGACCCCGTTATTGATGCGTGCTCTCGTCATCTCTCGTCCATTATTCAAAGGCAAAGAAGCAAGTGCGGGAAAATCCGAATAGATTTTCACTTTATCCTGTTTCAAGTCATACAGTGCAAGACCAGTTCGTTCCTGCATCATCCACATCATGCCATCTCCATCATCACACAAAGCCATTATGGCCGGACTGCGGTTTACCCTGTCCGCCAAAGCGGGCAAAGCATAATCTTTGGTTATATTATCCATCAGATGTAGGATGAAACTAGGACGGTCAAAAGCTGATACCCACAAACATTCCTTTCCTTTCAAGACCTCTACCAGCATGTGGTTGACAGGCAAAAGTCCTGCCGGAAATTTCAACTGCTTCAACGTCCGGTCCGGTTGAATTTGCAAAGCCATGAAATCGTGGCCGGTAGTCAACCAGATATATCCCAGTTTATCATCCTGTGCCAGACTGAGGATGAGTCCGTCCTCCTCACCGGCCGCATTGACCGGTATTTCAGAGTATACAAACATGGAATCCCCTGGGGCCGAAGGATCGAAACGTACCACGCCATCCCCCCAGGTAGCCAACCAAAAATAATCCTGTTCATTATCCTGAACCATCACCGTAGGATTTCGACTTCTCATCTTATCGGGATAAGGGATAAACTCATCTTTTTCTTTGTCCAGATGATATACCCGACCATTCCACACAGAAATAATAATTTCATGGTTGCGACTCTCACAAAATCCGGAGATGGAGGCTCCTCCGTGTTCATTCCGGATAGGATATTCTTTAACCAACTGCCCGTTGGTATCATATTTAGCCAATACAGAGCGATACCCCAGCCACATAGAGCCGTCACTGGTAGCATAAAGATACATCACTGGAATATTCTTCAGACGCTTCGGATCTATAGGATGTACACTGTAATCCGATTTATTAAGAATATATGCCCCTTTGTCTGTACCGAACCATATATTTCCTTTCTTATCCTCAGCGATACATTCTACCAAGTTGTCCTCTAATAGCCCCGGAGTATCAATGTCCGAACGAAACACCTTTACATGATAGCCGTCGTCACGACATAATCCGTTCACCGTGCCATACCACATATATCCTTCACTGTCTCTGAAAACACGATGAATAGCATTTACCGGCAACTGGTCAATGGTAGGAATATCTGTAATAGTTATGTTCTGAGAACACACCAAGAAAGAGAGAAAAGATAGTATAAAGGTCAATATATATTTCATTGTGCTTTCTATTAGAATCATAGACCGCCACAAAATTATAAAAAAGAAATCGGATACTCTAGTAATTTTTAAAATTTGCTAAAGTATCCGATAACTGTTCTATCTGCAAGTTTCCTACTTTTGGAATCTTCTCCTTACATCTGTGTTTTATTTTTCTTCTGTAGCACCTTCATTTTAATAACCGAAACCGGTTGTTTTTACATATACCTTATAATCTTTAATCATGCCTGGAGCTCCTTGTTCCGCACGCGGCAGGATACGAAAACCAGTCACGTTATATTCCTTGCCGAGATCTATCACCACCTGATGGGGATAAGCTGTATTGTCCACCGTCTGCCAGAAAGTACTTTCCTGCAGGTCATAGATCTTATCGGCTGTGCGGTTGCCGCTACGGGTCTCCTCGCTGTCGGCATAAACAATCTTCCAGTTTTCACGAGAGATTTTCTGTCCTTTCTCATCCAACACGTCAAACTCCGCAATAGCAGCAATATTGGTATTATCAAAGGAAGCCAAGCCTTCCAGACAGAAGTAACGTCCTTTCGTAGCAGGTACTTTCACTTCCTGCCAACCGTTACCTGGTTTGAAAGTACCGGCAGCTACCGGTGTTTCCTTCTCCAGTTTAATGGTTTGCCCCTGTTTACGATGCGTTTCTGGAACAGCTACGCGAAGCATATCCAAGATAGGTTTGTCCAATCCGACGATGGTCGCCTCTTTCGGACCTTTCAAGTCAAGAACAATGATTTCGTTCACTCCTTTTTTCAGCCAGCACCCCGGCATGAACAGAGTCTGCTGAGGACCGATCTCCCAGAAACGTCCCATGGCACGGCCATTCACCCATACCATACCTTTTCCCCATGACTCCATATTCAGGAATGTATCAGCCACCTTATCCAAGGTAAAAGTGGCGCGATAGTAGGCCGGAACACTTTCATCATTTTTTTCTATGCCACAGGCGGCAGACGAGTTCATATCCTGAAAATTCCGGGAAGATACAAATTCATAATCTACGGGAAGATTATAAACAGTCCAGCCTTTCAACGTTTCAGCATTCTTACCGTTCACCAGTTCCACTTTTTCGGTGATTCCCTTACGGTCGTGAATGGATTTGTCAAAGTTCACACGTCCCATGGCTTCCACCAATAAATCAAGCTGAGTTCCGGCTTTCAATGCAGGTAATGTCAACTCCTGCTCTCCGCCACGGCGGTCCAGACGCCCCAACAGTTTCCCGTCGGCAAAGATCTGTGTCCAGTCATGTTGTTCGGTAATTTTCAAAATGGTTCCTGCTTTCACATCTTCCGGCAGACGGGTACGATACAGAATACTTCCCCAACCCTGGTCAAATTTCTCCATCGGCCGGATCTCCTCTGTCTGCTTCGGTTCGGGAAGGTTGTTGATCAGCGGAGCCACTTGAGTGAATTTGATAGCCGGAACTTCCATTACCGGTAAGGCTTCGGGAACTTCGGGCAATGTCTGGCCTTCGTCCATGTAATCCTTCAACATATTGCGCAAGGCGAAATATTTGTCGGTGGTCCAGCCCGCTTCGCTGATAGGAGCATCATAGTCATAACTGCTGCACATAGCCGAATAAGCCGGATTATTAGCACCGCCCCACCAGCCAAAGGTCGTTCCTCCGTGAGTCATGTACAGACTGAAGGAAATGCCTTTGTCCATCATCTCTTTCAGACCATCCACCATGATTTGTCCGTCACGGGTTTCGTGCTTACGTCCCCAGTGGTCAAACCATCCACTCCAGAATTCACTGCACATCAGTGGAGCGTCAGGACGTACTTCTTTCAGTTTGGCAAACTGCTTGTCGATATCGGCTCCCGTACCGAAGTTTACAGTCCAAAGCAAATCATCCAAACCGTTATTCAGGAAATTAGAACTCCAGTCACATTGGAACAAAGGCACTTCGGTGAAGCCTGCGGCGCGTACCGTGTCACGGATGGCAGACACATAGGGCTTGTCCGTGCCATACGAACCATATTCGTTTTCCACCTGCACCATGATGATGTTACCGCCACGGGTAATCTGCAAATCCTGCAATTGCTTGCCCACTTCATGCATAAAGGCTCCCACGTGCTGCATATAGAAAGGATCGAGAGTGCGAAGCTGCACGCTGTCGTTCTTCAGCAGCCACCAAGGCAGACCGCCCATTTCCCATTCCGCACATACATACGGGCCGGGACGCACAATGACGTACATGCCATGCTTCTGAGCCAATTTACAGAAAGCCGCAATATCCTTGTTGCCTGTAAAGTCATAATTGCCGGGAGTTTCCTCATGCAAATTCCAAAAGACATATAGACAGAGCGTATTCATGCCCAAGGCTTTACACATTTCGATACGATGTTCCCAGTATTCACGGGGAATGCGTGGATAATGCACCTCTGCCGCTTTGACCACGAACGGTTTCCCATTCAGCAGAAAGGTATTCTTGCCCGCTTCGAATGTTCCGGACTTATTGCCGGCACATCCCGCCAGCAGCAGGACTGCCAGCAATAAAGTCAGTAATTTCTTCATGTTTATTTATCTATTGTTATTTTTCATTCTTGTTTATCCGGATTACCGTAAATGAATAAGCCGGCAATTCATATCCGAATTTCTCGCTTACTTCCATTGTACCGGCTACAGGACGAGCCTGCTTGTCGGTCGGCTTGCCTGCCAGAACCGTCTTTACGGCAGTGGTGTTCATTCCTTCCAAAGATGGGAGCTCCACCTTCGCATTCACCGCTACCGGCAGCAGATTCACCAGTTTCACGATCATATCTCCTGTCTTTCCGTCGCGGACTACCGACACACCTACCCGTTTCTTCACCGCATCTTGTGCATTATCCAAAGTCACGGAAGAAGCGATGTATTCACTGCCCACATTTTGTCCGTACATCTGCTGCGCATAGTAACCTACGGTGGGTTTCACCTCCGTATTATTGAAATAAATCAAATCCGGATTCCACTGGGTATGTCCCTCCTTGGCCAACAGAGGAGCGTATGAAGTCATGGTCACCACATCAGCATTACGTTCCACGGAAGTCAGGTACAAGGCCTCAGCCAATGCTGTTTCCATGTTGTTGGGGCGTCCCGGCAGGTGAGCCGCATACTCTCCCAGATACACTTTTGCCTTGTTGCGGTCATAACGGTCATAGAAATCCTGGTTGTTGATAAACCATCCCGGAGTATTGTAATAATGCTCGTCCACCATCGGAATACCCATTTTGGTAGCAAATTTCCATCCTTCCTCATAATCACTGCCCTCATAGAACGGACCTACGGTTCCGATAACGGTCACTTCGGGATATTTCTCCTTCACCGCATTGAAAATCATAGTGAAACGTTCTTCAAAGATATCGGTAATCAGGTCCTCGTTACCAATGCCGATGTATTTCAGATTGAAGGGCTTGGGGTGTCCGGCTTGTGCACGCTTCTTTCCCCATACGGTCTTCTTCGCATCTCCATTCGCATATTCTATCAAGTCCAATACATCCTGCACGTACTGCGGCATTTCCTCCATCGGGATTCCGCCTTGCTGACCGCCGCAACCCAGTTCGCCTACCGAGTGATGGCTGCAAGTTCCCGAGTTCTGACAAGGCACTCCGGCTGCCACCACGGGAACAGGTTCAGCACCCATGTCCTCGCAGAACAAGAAATATTCATGATATCCCAAACCACGTGTCTGATGATAGCCCCACAAATTGCGCAGAGGCTTGCGTTCCTCCAACGCTCCTATAGAGCCTTTCCAATCATAAATATTGTCCACACCATCTCCGTGAGCCACACATCCGCCGGGGAAACGGACAAAACGGGGATGAAGGTCGGCCAAGGTCTGCGCCAAATCGGCACGCAGCCCGTTCTTTCTGCCTTTAAATGTATTCTGTGGGAAAAGAGAAACCATATCCAAGGCATACTTCCCAGCCATCTGCGGACAAACGGACAGCACGGCATCCGCAGCATCCGCTGTTGCCGTCAGTACAGCCTTTTGTTTTTTCCACTCTGTAGATGAAACCCGAATAGCAGCCTGCGCAATCTCCTTGCCGTCTTTGGTAGTCAGTCTCACAAGCACTTTTCCACCTTTCGTATCATCCAGCACTTTGGAAAACACAGAGAAGTCATACTTCTCACCTTTTTTCACGGCAATACCGTCAAAACCGTTATTCACCAGGGCAGCACCCGGGCGGTGTACCTCCAACACTGCATAGTGGGCATTGTTAGCATGAATGGGACTGTCCTCACTGACAGACAGTTCCGCATTAGTTCCCTGTATGCTCCACGCATACGTGCTGTTCCAGTTCTTATCTCTTGCGCCGTCTTTAGCAGAATATTCAAAATCACGGTTCTGAACCAGCTCCGCATACAACCCGCCATCGGCCCCATAGTTAATATCCTCAAAGAAAATACCTATTAAATGCTCGCTGATGGGCTTTACCCGTCCGGCATCCACCCGGATGGTGGCAGTGACCGGTTTCAGTCCGGCAAAACGAACGGCGTCCTGTTCGGTACGCTCATTATTCTGTATATCGCGGAATTTCTTATGCTCGGCAAAACGAATCAACTGTTCTATATCCGCATAAGGAACTTTCTGCATATAGCCGTTCAAAGTATCTTTATCAAGGACAATCTGCCGGGCAGTGACCAGTCGGGGCACAGCAGGCTTCTCCGCATTGACATATTGTTGGGGAGCCCACTTCAACAAGTCGGAAGAATGGGAAGTACCCCATACTTTTCCGCTGGGGGTGAGCTGCCACCGGCAATACCAACGTCCGTCTTCCGCTTTTTCCAGAAGAGGTTTAATCATTCTCTTTTCCGACCCCCAACGTCCGAAGTCACATTTCAGATAGGCAAAGCCATCGGATACACTCAGCCACTTGTCGCCATCGGGGCTCCATGCGAATTTCAGTCCGCTGCGTCCCTCGTCTTCCGGATGGGCGTAAGAGAAGATGTAGACCGAATCGGGCTCATTATATACTTTTTCCACGGCAGCACAGACGGATTGGCCTGCTGCCAATGAGGCGATTGCCAGAGATAATAAGGTCTTTTTCATGGTATATACTTTATTGTTATGTTTCTTTTATAACGTGGGAACAACCTTCCTGATGGTTCCGTCCGGATTAAATTCCATACGGTCTATACATACTTCACGATGCACGCCAGGACCCTTCTCACGGTCTATAAAGTTCTTATTAATACGATGATATACAATGTACCACTCATCCGTACCCGGAATTTGCAGCACCGCATTGTGGGCAGGCCCATAGATTTCCTTTGCAGGGTCCTGAATCAGCACCACCGGCTTCTTGGCCACCTTTATGGGACCCAACGGAGATTTTGACGTACCGTATGCCACATGATAGTTAGGCGAACCGGTATCGTCCACAGACCACATAAAATAGTAAAGTCCGTTACGATAGAACACATACGCCGCTTCACGGAAAGCATAATCCTTCAGGCTTCCCCCTTTCGGAGTCAATACGGTCAGGGTATTCTCCTTGATGGAAAGCATATCCTCATTCAGCTCGGCGCCTGCCATATAGCCATTACCCCAATACAGATAGGATTTTCCCGAAACCGGATCGGTAAACACATCCACATCAATCTGCTGTCCGTGGCCCACAGGAGATTCGGTGAGGATGGGATGTCCCAAGTCTTTGAACGGACCGGTGGGAGAATCGGCTACCGCCACCCCGATCTGCTTGCCGCCTCCGGCTGTAGGGTTACCACTGAAATAGAAAAAATATTTATACTTTCCGTCCACTATTTTTTCTTCAATACATGGAGCCCACGCGTTTCCATCCGCCCATATCACCTGGTCGGACTTCAGGTCAAGCATCACGCCTTCGTCCTTCCAGTCTTTCAAATTATCTGAGGAAAAGACCGTAAAGTACCACCCTCCCCATCCGGACTGTCCGTCGGTGGTAGAATAGATATAATATTTTTTAGTCTGATGAGAATACAATATTTCAGGGTCGGCGTGAAACCCTTGCAGCACCGGATTGTTGGGGATAGTCATATTACCCATTTCCTTTGAAGGCCACTTGTCAGTGATACGCTTCAGCTCGGCATGGGTAATGGGGATGATAGTTCCGTGACGCGGATGAAAATTCATCTTCACCTCACTGTCTATCACTTTAAAGTTTTTCAAATCGGTCGTTTCGGTAAACTGGTATTTACCTTTCATATAGACATCATACATCAAGATGTATTTATTCTGACCTATCAGTTTGAAAGTTCCCGCACCTTCCACCGCTTCCGGGGTCTGCTGCTTGTAGTCGGGTTCTTCCTCCCATTGTCCCGAAGTCAGCGAACGGGTAGTTGCTACCCGGATGCCGTTTCCATGTCCTTCGGTTTTATAAAACAGGTGGTAGATTCCATCTTTATATACGATATCACCGTCTATGCAAGATTTCTTGTTTTCAGGGATGAAAAGCGGTTTCGGTTCACCTTCCAGGTCGGTAAATTCTTTATTGGCATAAGCATAATAAATCACATCTGCCTCATCACCATATTTCATTGACCAATAGACCAAGTATTTTCCGGCTTCCGCATCGAAGATAGTCTGAGGCGCCCATACCCGTTTCAGTTTTTCCTGTCCGGCATAACGTTTCTGCATATTGATGACAGAATGGTTCCAGTTCACCAAGTCTGTAGATTTCAGCAACACCATGGCACGATTGGAATCCCATCCATTGTCAGAAACCATATCGGTAACCACCATATAGAATGTCTTTCCGTCTTTGCAACGCAGGATATGCGGGTCGCGCACACCACCGGTAGAACTGATGATTTTGGAATCAATGACAGGTTTGTTGTCATTCAATGCCCAATAGGTATATCCGTCCGTACTTACCGCATAGCATACGGCTTCCTCGCTGATGTGGTTACCTGTAAAATAGGTAAAGAGATAAGCTATGTAATCTTTTTCGGCTACATTATTTTGACTATTGGCAGATTGCTGTGCTCCTGCCAGCCAGGGCACAAGACAAGCCAAAAAGAAAGTAAGGATTTTGTGTTTCATAATAATTAGTTCAAAAATTGTTTGATGCAAAGATAGAAAATACAATCCTAACGATAGGTATATAAATCTTTCAAAAGAGGGACTTTATTCGGTCAAATGGGGGAAAATAGAAAAAATACAGCAATCTCTATTTCTAAGAATAGAACATTTTCCATCTTGCAAATAGAAATTAATTAGAAGAACAAAATCATTGATTGAAGACTCAAATATTATTATTCCGAATGCTATCATAGAATACAAACCATTCAGTATTTCATTTTTTCACCTCAAATTGATAACTACCCGATTCCAACTCCAAAATAACCTTTCCATTATTTTCACCGATAAACTTGATTCCAGTACTTTTTTTTAAAATACCCTTTCCGTTCTCCTTCACATCTTTTACAGATGAAGCAGGTAGATATAATAAAGCGGAAGTATTGCCAGGAATATTGAAAGTATATCGAATGATTTCATTCTCTATTTCCCAACCACTTTCAATGCGTCCATACATAGAATCGTAATATCCTTTTGCATACTTCATTTTACCAGCCAAATCTATCGCCGGCTTTAAGATGAAATGTTTAAATCCGGGAAAAGCCTCATCCCGCTGTATACCCAAAGAATAATTATACATCCAACTTCCTACTGCACCAAATGAATAATGATTAAATGAATTCATACGGTTATTCCCGCCAAACCCATCCAAATGGGTATAAGAATTCAAGCGTTCCCAAATAGTCGTCGCACCCTGTTCTACGGAATATAGCCAAGAAGGATAGCTTGTTTGTTGCAATAATCTATAAGCAATATCAGAATAACCATTATCTGACAGTGCCTTACCAATCCATGCAGTGCCTATAAAACCAGTCATTAACGAATAAGATGGACATAACTTGCCACAATCAGTTGTATTCTCCCGTGTAATGGTTTCCAACAAGTTCTTTATGGCTTTTTCTTTCTGCTCATCATTAATAATATTGAATGCCAACGGAAGCACATAAGAAGTTTGAATATCAATTGATGTACCTCGTTTTTTAGGAAGAAAGGAGGAAAAGATAGTCTTACCATCATTGGGGCGAATATAGGTTTTATTAAAGAAAGTTTTCCGCTCAGCATATAATTTACTGAATCTTTCTGCATCCATTTGCTTGCCCAAAATGGTAGCTATCTTATTCATCAATTCCAAGTCGTAGATGAAATATGCTTCCCATAAGAGTGATTTATCATTTTTCTCATCTTCCAATCCCAACCAGTCACCCAAGTCACCCCATGCTCTGTTCTGAACTAGCAAGCCTGTCTCCTTCTCAATCATTTTATCAAGTATATACTGTATGTACTGACTCATAGCATCATAGTGTTCGTTCAACAATCTTTTATCTCCATATTGCTGATAACACTCCCAAGGCACTGTGATTCCGGCACTTCCCCATAACAGCCCACCAAACCCTCCTCCCAGTGGAGCTATATCGGGAAAACGTCCGTCAGATCGTTGTACGTCACGCATAGATTGTACATATCTTCTAAGGAATTGAGAGACATCAGCCAGGTAAGTCGCTGTACGAGAGAAGACAGAAATATCTCCCGCCCATCCCAAACGCTCGTTGCGTTGAGGACAATCTGTGGGAATAGACAAGAAGTTACCGGAAGAAGACCACGTAATATTTTTCCACAATTTATTAACCAATGTATTGGATGTTTCGTAGGAAGAGGCAAAGTTATGGATGGAACTAAGCACTATTCCTTTCACCGCTTCTGTCGCCAAAGGAGCATCTATACCGGTTATCTCCACAAAACGATAACCGTGGTAAGTAAAACGCGGATGAATAGTTTCCCGACCGCCTCTCGTTATATAGATATCTTGAGCCATGGCGGCACGGATATTTTCAAGCATAATCATACCAATACTTCCTTCATATTCGGGCAAATCAGGATACTTTACTTCGGCATAACGCAGACAGATTTTTGTTCCTGGTTTCATTCCTGAAAGTTGGATTTGAGGTACACCTACCATATTTTGTCCCATATCATATACAAAGACTTTTGGACGGACTTCTTCTACAGAGATTGCAGTCAGCTCATTGACCGCCTTTACTGTTTGCCCGAACTGCCCTACCAGTTTATAATTAGAATAATCATCCACCCAAGGCATATTTGGATTTCCTGATGTACTTATATGTCCGTTCAAAGCTACTTCAACAGCTGGTTTCCAACTTTCGTTTGGAGTGTATAAAGCTGTATTCCACCCTTCCATTTCCGAGTCTTTCAGAGCATCATAAACTTCTCCTTGAAAGAGACTGCCATACAGAACAGGACCATTATTACAATACTGCCAAGTAGAAGGATCCGTAACAATCACTTTTTCATGCCCATCTTTATAGGTGATAACTAATTTAGCCAATAAAGATTGCCGATCGCCGAAGAAATTCCAATTTTCTCCAGTAAATGTAGCACCTCCACTCCACCAACCTTCTGCAAGGAAAGCTCCGATAGCATTCTGACCTATTTGTACATAGTCTGTAACATCAAAGGTCTGATATAAATGAGTTTTATTATATTGAGTAACTCCAGGATTGAAATAATCCTCTCCAACACGCTGTCCATTTATATAAATTTCATAAATTCCGCGTGCCGTAACATATAGACGCGCTTTTACCACCCCAGCATCTGGAGAAGTAAAAACTGTACGGAGCATAGGAGATGATTTTCCTTTCGGAGTGAAAATTTCTAAAGCACCATTCGTTCCACCAAAGATCTGATACGCTTCATCCTTCACTGTCGTTATTACATTTTGAGGACTTCTAAAATTCATGATTTTCACTTTTGAAAAAGAAACAGCCTGTTCAGCCGGGACAATAAAGCCCATATCACCGACTACCGGAAAAGCAATGAAATCACCTCCTCTCCCCAACGGATTTAGATTGACAACGCCAATCTCCTTTTCTACATTATCAATATAGAACTTAGTGAAACCTAAATCAGAACTTAATATTATCGTATGACAACCATACATATTGTCTTTATGAATCAGATTCTTAGGAATGGAGAAACTAGCAAAAGGCATGTCCGGCTTGTCATTAGGATGGTAGCCCACCCGATAGACATTCAATATCGCTTCTTTTTTCATGGATATTGGAGCAATATCCAATTCCACTTTGATGTAAGATTCATTCTTCCCGTTTTCCAAATGATACAAGTTCTTATTTTTGTCCATCAGACGTGCATCATTAGCTCCATAAACAAGACCTGCACAAGTACTTTTTAATATTTCATTTAATTGAATTGTATATTCCAATCTGAAAACCGGAAGATAATGCGAATACAAAACCATATCCTGATCACTGCCTCCAATCCATTTGGCATCCTTCCAACCTTGATAAGTGGAATCACAACTCATTAATCCTGTTTCAAACCAAGAAGTTTCCGACATTTGTTCGCCTCTTTGATTCCAAACCGTTACAGTCCATGAATAACGAGTAGAGGGTTGCAGAGAAGTGCCATTATACACTACATTTAAAGAGAATCCATTTTGTGTTTTTCCACTATCCCACACAATGTTTCCTTTTTCATCTGAAACGATAATTTGATAGGCTGTCTGCTGCAGACCGCGTTCAGCACCTAGGGATTCCATCTGCCAACTAAAACGGGGAAGTTCAACATCAAGACCTAGAGGTGTAACAGCATATTCGGTCTTTAAATTCTTGACTATGAAATGAGCATTACCAGATTGCAACGTTGCATGGCAAGCAATACAAACAGAAAGAAGCAAAACAAGAAGTTTACAATTCTTCATATATACTAGTTTATATTAATTAAGTTATTGACATATATTTATGAATAAAGACTTTACGGAACGACATTTTTACCAAGACTAGAATTATTCAATGTCATTCCGCCAAGTTACAATATACCCTAAACCTTAAAAATAAGGGCTAAGCGCAGCCTCTGATGCGGGCAATGGAAACAAAATACGGATATCAGTAAAAGCAGTAGGAGCCACCGAAAATCCCTCGGGAAAATAATAAGCCGAAGGATTAGCTTTTACCCGCTCTCCATAAGATTTCATAACCTGTTCTGCACTTCCGGTACGTACAAGGTCAAGCCAACGTTTGTTCTCAAAAGCTAGTTCCACACGCCGTTCCTTAATAATAGCCTCGCGTACATCTGATTGAGTCGAAGCACTGCTTACAGGCAACAACGCTCTTGATCTTACTCTATTCAAATATACTAATGCCTCCTCCGTCTTGCCTTGCTCATTCAAAGCTTCAGCAATAAAAAGCAAGACCTCAGCATAGCGGTAAACCGGCCAGTTATCACCGGTTTTCCCACTTTGTGTATGAGCATGGCAATATTTCTTGATATAAGGATAAGAGATACCATGGGCGGTAACAAAGCCCACGGAAACATCTTTACGCACATCTCCTGGTTCATAAGCTTCCATAATATCAGGCGTAGGTATATTATAACCTTCTATTGTACGTGCTACCTCAGGAATACCCGTAATAGCTGTTGTCTCTTCGGCTGTTATCGGCTGCACCAAGAAGGTATAAAAGAAGGAGCTATGCAATCCTTCATTACCATCCTTAAATTGAATCTCGAAAATGGATTCCGGACCATTCTTATTAGCAAGTTCAAAAACATCCGCATAGCGTGGCATCAACTCATAACCCGTTACTTCTTTTAATACCTGTTCGGCTTCCGCCCATCGTTTCTGCACTATATATACATTACCCAAAAGAGTGTTTGCCGCTCCCTTCGTTGCCCTACCAGGCTCTTGATCCGCTTTGGATGGCAAAAGAGAAACGGCCTGTCCGGCATCTGCAATGATCTGTTTATACACATCTTCCACACTTGCCAATGGCTGTGAAGTATCAGCTTGTGTCTTGGCCGGTTTCAAGTGTATGGGTACACTACCGAAATACTGTACAAGATCGAAATAAGCCAATGCCCGAAGAAAGTAGGCCTGACCTTTAATATTATCTTTTATCTTCTGATCAAAACTGACGGCATCTATCGGTTCCAACAGATGATTAACCCGTGAAATAATACGATAGTCAATCACGTATTTGGAACGTGGCACTCCATTCGTCGCATCGTCCAAAAAGTTTTTCACGAACTCAGCCTCTATCGTTCCCCGGTCATTGGGGTTATATTTATAAGTGGTATTATCACTGCGCATTTCGCCCATCGCCCATGCTCCATACGTCCCGTTATACAAATCGCGTAAAGGAGCATAAGCACCATTGATTGCCTGCTCAAAGTCACTTTGTGATTTGTAATAAACAGCAGTACTCAAAGATGTCTCAGATGGTAAATTCAAGAAATCGCCCTGACATCCTACCAATAGGCTAGATGACAGCAACATCGCCAACATATATTTATGATTCTTCATAATGGTATTCAATTTTAAAAGTTAAAAGTTTATATTCAAGCCAAAAGTGAATGTCCTTGGTACGGGATATGTAGAATAATCTATACCTTGCAATAATGCTCCCGGTGAGTTGCCATTAAAGTCCACACCCACTTCGGGATTTCCATATTTGTACTTGCTGAATACAAATGCCTGCTGGACACTGGCGTACACACGCAGTCTGCTGACAAACTTAATGAGATTAGCTGGCAAGGTATATCCTAATGTAATGTTCTTAATGGTCAGGTTACTTCCATCGTATACAAAACGGGAATGAAAGATATCCCTTTCACGTGAAGTCCCACTAGTAGTCTTACCATAAAGTCCGGCACCGGGATTGTCAGGGGAGCGCCACCGGTCCTTCACCTCTTTCATTACATTAAAAGGGCCGTCAAGGTTGGCCATACCTTGCTCTACAGCAGCGGCAATCTTATTTCCGTAAGTGCCTGTGGCAACTATAGTCAGATCAAAATTTTTGTATTCAAAATTGTTCGTTAAACCAAATGTGAATTTAGGAAGAGGATTACCGATTTCCGCCTTATCACCACTTTCATCATCGCCATAAGTAATTTGTTTATCGTCATTAACATCGTGGAATTTGATAGTACCTACTTGGGAATCCACAGCTTTAGGCGACTGGTCATAATCTGACTGGTTTACATAAATTCCATCCTGAACCATTCCATAGAATTGCCCGATACGCCCTCCTACACGTGAAATCGTACTTACAATGCCCGAATAAGCCACCAACTGATTACTCAAATCACTTAATGCCAGCACACGGTTATCACTGAAAGAAATATTGAAATTCGTGCTCCAATTAAATGTTCCTACAATATTATGGGAATTAATACTAAACTCATGTCCCCAGAATTTAAGTTTACCAACATTCCCTATCAGTGTAGAGAAGCCTGATTCTTCGGGTACAGGTAGTGAATAAAGCATATTGGATGTTATCTTGTTATAGTAGTCATATGTAAAAGTAATACGATTATTGAAGAAACCAAGATCGACTCCAAAGTCCAATTGGCGAGTTTTTTCCCATCCCAGATCATCGTTTCCAAGATTCGTAACAGCACTTCCGCTTGCGACAGTACTACCAAACACAGCATTCGTGTTACCACTTACCGTATTGTAATGAGTATAATTTCCTATATTGTTATTCCCTATCATACCATAACTTCCACGTACTTTCAGCAAAGACACACTCTTAAGTTTGCCCATAAAAGCCTCATCACTCACAATCCATCCTAAAGATACCGATGGAAAGTTACCCCACTTATTATTACTTCCGAAACGGGATGAACCATCCCTACGAATACTTGCTCCAATCAGATATTTACCTTTATAACTGTAATTGACACGACTTAAATATGAAATCATACTCCACTCTTGAATATCCATAGTCGGATTGTTCTTCACCAATGCCGCATCAATAGTCTGTATTCTATCGTCCGAAAAGTTCGAACCACTTATGGCACTATAGTCACTACGAAATCTTTGTGTAGTATATCCAAGCAACAGTTCAAACGTATGATTACCTATTTCTTTTGAATAATTAGCAGTGGTTTCGGACAACCAAGACCAATATCGGTTATTCGCTTCGTAAAGATTAGCTGCAATGGCACTTGGTGCAGCTGCAAATGCCCGTCCGGCAGTAGAAGGTTGGAAATTGTGCTGATAATTAGAACCTATATCTCCATTCAGACTCGTCTTCAAGACAAGACCTTTAAGTGGTTCATATTGCAGACTCGCATTTGCAAGCAATCTTTTCGCTTCCCGCTTGTTGACGATATCTTGTATGGAACGCACCCAATTCGGGGTCTCAAAGGCAGTGACACCGGGTGTTGTCACTACTACGGGATAGGTTCCATCTTCGTTTCGATAGTCAAGAATAGGAGGAGTCAATGTAGCGTTAGCAAGTAAACCTCCCCCACTAAAGAATGCTCCATCTGATGACGGTCGGTTTTCAAAACTATAAGTCGGAGCCAGATTGAAAGCTAGCTTCAAATTGTCGGAAATCCGGTAAGTAGAGTTAGCCCTTGCTGAAATACGTTGGTAATCGGAGTTCAACAAAACACCATCCTGATTGAAATACCCCAGTACAAAAGAGCTTGTAAATTTATCTTTCCCTGTACTAACAGATACATTATAATCTTGTATCATGGCACTACGCAGCATAGCATCATACCAGTCATGTCCTTTACCATATTGTGAAGGATTCTGAAAAGCGGTAGGAACACTTTGCCCCAAGTCTTCATAGCTCTCTTTCTTGAATTGCGCCCACTCTGTTCCATTCATCATTTCAGGTCTGCCTTTTTGAGGCACATTCTGAACTCCCATATATGCATTGAAGCTAATATTCGTCTTTCCAGCTTTCGCACCTTTAGTTTGAATAAGTACTACACCAAAAGCTGCACGGGAACCATACAAAGAAGTTGCAGCTGCATCTTTAAGTATAGTCATTGACTCTATCTCATTCGGATTAATATCATTGATATCACCCACAATAGGAAATCCATCCACTACATAAAGAGGATTTGATCCTGTAGAAAGTGATGCAGCTCCACGAATACGGACGTTCATTCCTTGTCCTGGTACTCCCGTTCCCTGATTCACTTGTACACCTGCAATTTGTCCTTGCATCTTTTGGGTAAACTGCGCTACAGGAACATCAGAAAGTTTATCAAAATCCAATGTTTCCATAGCACCAGTAACAGCTCGTTTGGTCTGGGTGCCATAAGCTACCACTACTACTTCATCCAGCGACTTCACATCTTCTTTCAAGACAATGCTCAATGAATGATTGTCTTTCAGTTTGATTTCTTGCGGAATATATCCTGTATAGCTGAATTGAAGTATATCACCCATATTCGCTGCCAAAGAGAAATTACCATCAAGATCTGTTACGGTACCTTGACCCGATCCTTTTATCAATACCGAAACACCTATTAAAACTTCTCCGGATGCATCAGTTACAGTACCAGCTATTCCCAATTTTTGCTGCTGTGCCGCCAATGCAGCATTCCGGGTAAGAATAATATGATTTCCCGCCATCTTGTATGCAACAGATGACTCTGCAAGTAAAATCGATAAGACTTCCGCTACCGGCTTGCTGCTTACATGAATGCTTTTACGCATCTTTACGTTCACATCTTCCTTGTATATAAAAAGATAGTCCGTTTGAGACTCTATCTCATTCAATATAGATTCCAACGGGGCATCGCTTCTATTGATAGTTACCCTCGCATTCTGTGAGTGACTATTTTCGGCCATCAGGCTGAACAGGCAGAAGAACAATAAGAATATTGATATTCGCATAATTCTAAATAATTGTTTTAAATCCGGATTTTCAAGATAATAAAGATCCCGCAAAGGAATGTTTTTCATATCTTTGCAAATGGTTATTAATACGATTTATTAAAAATAATTGTGTTAGTCGGGTCGGTGGGTGGTGCAAACACCCATCGGCTCTTTAGTTGTTTTTCATAAGGATTGCTTCATAGGCTGATTTTCCATTTTAGAAGGTTAATACATTTCTTACTTTATATGAATGACGTCATTATCCCGATTTCTTTGATAAATAAAGGCTACATCGTTTTGCAGGACACGCAGCGCATAGTCCAATCCATCAGAAATCCTAAATTTCCCAGTTAATGCAACCTTTGCTATTTCCTTTTTATCCATCTGTATTTTCAAATCATAATATTTCTCCAAGTCTTTTATAATATCAGCAAAAGGTTTATTTCTGAAACAATATAACCCCTCTTTCCAACGATATACATTATAATCATCAATTTTACTCACCACCAATCGGCCGTCTATCAAAGTCGTTTTCTGATTGGGTGCCAAGATGACGGAATTCTTTTCATCGTGAGGTAATTTTACCTTTACTCTGCCTTCCATCAAAGACGTTTCGAATATTTTTCGTGCTGAATAAGCTTCCACATTGAATTTTGTTCCCAATACTTCTACATCCAATGTACTTGTATGTACCACAAACGGACTCTTTTCATTATGAGCCACCTCAAAGTAAGCCTCTCCATCTAATATCACCTCCCGTTTGTCTGTCATAAAAGAAACAGGATATTGCATTGTAGTTCCGGCATTCAGCCAAACGTTTGACCCATCGGGCAAATCGAGGTTAACACGCTGGCCGGCCGGTACGGTAATGGTCTGCATCGCTAAATACATACCTCCATTATCTTTACCTATTGAAAATAATACAACCGTCACACTCACCGTTATCACTATTACAGAAGCTATTTTCAGGAATTCCCTGATAAAATAGTTCCTCCTGTTCCTCATTCTCTGTATATCAGTCCGTCGGGAATGACCTGCAAGAATCATAGCATTAAACAGTTTGCGTTCCCTACGCAACAGCCCGGCATTCTCCTCAGAAGCACCGGCCCATTCTTTAACCACTTTCATATCTTCCAAAGAAGCATGACCTTCAAAAAAACGGTATAACAAATCCTTATCCATAAACACTTTTGTTTTACGTATTTATAGTAATAGCGGATGGGAAAGAACATTCCCTAGTGAAAAACTGTTTTTTTTAATGCAAATAGAAAAAAAGTAAGGATACCGGCAGATAATCCTTCAATGCAAGACGTAACGTCCTGGTAGCTTTCGATATATGAAATTCCACTCCCTTGGTTGTAATATCCAATAGTTCTGCTATTTCTTTATGGGATTTATTTTCATTACGGCTCATCACAAAGATTTTCCGAGTCTGTTCGGGCAAAGCATCCAGTGTCCTATCAACAATCTCCTGTATTTCCTTTGTAAAAACCTCATAGGGCTCGAAATCTTCCAAAGTCATGATTCTGCCCGACAATTCCCATGCATAGATTCGGGCTATTTCGTCAGAAGCATCCTGATAGACTTGTTGATGGCGCAAATAGTCAATACACTTATGCTTTATCGTGGTCAAGACATAAGCCGGAATATTAGTATCAGCAGACAAACGATCTTTGTTCTCCCAATAGTACATCATTGATTCCACAACAAAATCTTCGGCAACAGCTTCATCATGCACATAGGTACAGGCAAAGTGGACAAAACGTTGCTGGTAGTCTATAAAGAATTTATTAAATGCATTCAAATCAATGCTCATTGCCTATCAAACCGTATTAAATAAAAGGAGAATAATGGTACAAATATACATTTTTACTTTTAAAAGCAAATGAAAGCTGCCTCAAATTTTATGCCTCCAACAACGATAGCAATCCACCAAACAAAGAAAATATTCCTCCAAAGTTTCCCCGCCTTAAATAAAAGCAGTAACTTTACCAAATAATATACTAACATTAGGAAATAATGAATAACCCAGAACTACAGCGTGCCTGGCAAATAATAGAGAATACTGGCACCCATCTCTTCCTCACCGGAAAAGCAGGAACCGGAAAAACAACCTTCCTACGCAATCTGAAGAAAGAATCTCCCAAACGCACAGTCATAGTCGCCCCCACCGGAATAGCTGCCATCAATGCGGGAGGCGTTACCATCCACTCCTTTTTCCAACTGCCATTTGCACCTTTCATCCCCGATACCACGTTCAATACCGAACAAAAACATTTCCGGTTCAGCAAAGAAAAAATTAACATCATCCGAAGCATGGATCTGCTGATTATTGATGAAATAAGTATGGTAAGAGCAGATCTGCTAGATGCCATCGACTCTGTACTCCGCCGGTACCGGGACCGGTATAAACCTTTTGGAGGCGTACAACTGCTAATGATAGGCGACCTGCAACAACTTGCCCCCGTAGTGAAAGAAACGGAATGGAATATGCTGAACCACTATTATGATACCTCCTATTTCTTTGGAAGCCTCGCCTTAAAAAAAACCACCTACGCCACCATCGAGCTAAAACAAGTCTACCGCCAAAATGATCCCTATTTCCTTTCCCTACTGAACAAAGTCCGGGAGAATAAAGCCGACGAACAGACACTCGCAGAATTGAACCAAAGATATATTCCCAATTTCCATCCTGCCAAAGAAAAAGGATATATCCAACTCACCACTCACAATTACCAAGCACAACAGATTAATGATCACGAGCTTTCACTCATCAAAGAACCGGTTTTCAGTTACAAGGCAGAAGTCACCGGAATTTTTCCTGAATATTCTTATCCTACAGATGAAACATTGATGCTGAAAAAAGGAGCGCAAATCATGTTCGTTAAAAATGACCCCTCACCGGAAAAACGTTATTATAATGGTATGATTGGCGAAATCACCTCTATAGATGAGGATGGATTTACCGTCCACACCAAAGAAAAGAATGAAAAAATCATTGTCCAACCCGAGGAATGGACAAACAGCAAATATGTGCTAAATGAAGAAACAAAAGAAATAACCGAAGAACAAGAAGGAGTCTTCAAGCAATACCCTGTAAAACTGGCATGGGGCATCACTATTCATAAAAGCCAAGGACTGACTTTTGAACACGCCATTATTGACGCTCGCTCCGCTTTCGCCCACGGACAGGCATACGTTGCCTTGAGCCGATGCAAAACATTGGAAGGGATGGTTCTCAGTTCCCCACTTTCCGTCAACGCCATTATCAGCGATACAATAATCGATGATTATAATCAGTATATAGAAACACATACCCCCAATGAAGAATTGCTCTGTGCCATGCAACAAACTTATTTTCTCAATCTCGTTAGCGAACTATTCGATTTCTCACCGATAGCCCGTTCATTCAATGAGCAAGCCCGACTGATTGACGAACATTTCTACAAACTCTTCCCTCAGTTACTGGCAGAATATAAAAAGCAGATACAAATATTCACTACTGAAATAGTGGATGTATCCTATCGTTTCCACAAACAATATGAACGTCTGGTAACACAATCTACTGATTATAATACGAATAACAACCTGCAAATACGCATCATAAAAGGAGCCGCCTATTTTGAACAAAAACTACGCCCTTTCCATAAACTGGCTGAAGCGACTAATCTTCCCACGGACAATAAAGAACTAAGAAAGAAAACGAACAACACCTTGGAAGAGTTCTTAAACACTTTGACACAGAAACTTTCCTTGCTACAATATGTAGAAGATAATGGTTTTCACGCCAGCGACTATCTACGTAAAAAAGCATATATCCTTTTAAGCGGAACCGATAATGAAAACTCCTCAGGTACAACGGCACACGACAGAAAAGAGCGCACCCCCAGAGAACGCGCATCCAGGGAACGGAAGAGAATTGAAGTTCCCAACGACATACTCCACCCAGAACTTTATCGGAAAATCACCGAATGGCGTGGAACTAAAGCAAAAGAAACCGGTATGCCGGCCTATGTCATTATCCAGCAAAAAGCTCTGTTGGGAATGGTCAATCTATTGCCTAATGATGCAGAATCATTGGAAGCTGTCCCTTATTTCGGACATAAGGGGGTAGAGAATTATGGTTTGGAACTTCTGGAAATTATCCGGAATTATATGAAAGAACAAAATCTGCAACGCCCTGAAATAAGAACCGTATTTGTCCCCCGGGAAAATAAAAAAAATAAAGAAGACACCAAAAAGGTCAGTTTCAGATTATTTAAAGAAGGGATGAAGGTAAAGGAAATCGCTGAATTCCGGGAATTGACTACCGGTACCATCAGCAACCACCTTTTACACTATGTCCAGACTGGAGATATCAAACTACAAGAATTAGTCGACCAAGAAAAAATAAATTATATTACAGCTCATCTCCAGAAACTCCCCTCTCTGCCACAAGGAGTGAAGGAAATAAAAGAAAAGTTAGGCGAATATGCTTCTTACGATGAAATACGTTTTGTCTTTGAAGTATATAAAAAACATATACCGGCATAAATTTCACTCATATTGAAGTCCCAAAAAGTAAGTGCATTTCATAAAACAAGTAAGTATACTTAAATGACGAAGTAAGTACACTTACTTGTTTTGCTACATGAAAGTGACTATCCGGATGAGAAAGATGATAAGGAGATTTGTGAATAGATGAAATTATTGTGAATGGCTACTTAACAAGAAAAAGGAGGGGAAAGGAAGAGCCTTTCATAAACCGATTAGGAAAAATGATCCTTGAAACTGATATTTAACATCTTTATCCCACTGAATCATGTTATTTGTTTTTTTGAGCAATATGCGATATTCCATTTATAAAGAACGTACAAAATAACATGCATTCTCTCTTAAAAGCGCCACCATGAGTGTTTCATAACTTGTAATTTATTAAGAATAACAAAAAAAAAGAAAAGAAAAGATAGCATTATATTATTATAAAATAATACATTTGCAGCGACCGAAATAGAAAGGGAATAAAATCCCTAAACCAAACTATTTACTAATTTAACCTTATTAATCTATGCAATTCTACCAAAAAACAAGGGAAAATTGTGTAAAGACACATGTAATTCTGAAAAAAGCCTCTTTTTACGCATGTCTTACACTATTTGCCGGAATGGCTTTCCCAATGCCTTTGTGGGCTTCGCTGTCAACTGCCATCGTACAACAGCATGTTAAACAAATTACGGGTATCGTAAAAGATGCAAACGGAGATCCTGTAATCGGTGCCAATGTAGTACAAGTGGGAAGCACCAACGGTACCATTACAGATGTGGATGGCAAATTCACGTTGAATGTATCCGTAGGGGCTAAACTGAAAGTTTCGTATATCGGTTACAACGACCAACAAATTACCGTAAGTAACAGCAACAGTTACACCATTATCTTGAAAGAAGATACTGAATCTTTAGATGAAGTGGTAGTAGTGGGATACGGTACTCAAAAAAAAGTAAACCTGACAGGTTCTGTGGCAACCATCTCATCCGATAAACTAGTCAACCGCACTAGTGCCAATGTCACCAACATGCTGGCAGGACAAATGCCGGGTGTCACCATTATCCAAAATACCGGTCAGCCAGGAGCTGATGCCGGAGTACTGCGTGTACGTGGTCTAGGAACCATGGGAGATGCCAGTGCCATGGTTGTGGTGGATGGAGTAGAGTCTACCATGAGTAGCGTGGACCCCAACGATATTGAAAACATCTCTATATTAAAAGATGCAGCCGCCTCAGCCATTTATGGTGTACGTGCTGCCAATGGTGTTATTCTTATCACAACCAAAAAGGGAACCAAAGGACGTGCCATTGTATCTTACGATGGATATGCAGGCTGGCAAAGTGCCTCACGTATGCCCATTTTTTTGGATTCTTACAATTATGCAGTGCTGATGAATGAAGCTTACACCAATGACGGTTTGAAAGGTCCGTATGACGAAACAGCCTTGCAAAAGTTCAAAGACGGAAGTGATCCCGACTTTTATCCCAATTCCGACTGGCTGGGTACACTACTAAGTGAAAACGGCCTGTTCAACAACCATCATTTGAGTATCAAAGGCGGTGGAGACAAAGTAACTTACTCGCTGGCATTCAACTATCACGATAAAGACGGATTGATAGTCAATACTAACTACAACAAGTTCAATGTACGCGCCAACATTGACGCTCAGATAAACAGTCGTCTGAAATTGACTACAAATATGGCAGTATACCGCAGTAATATGACTGCTCCAGCAGCAGGTATCAGTAACCTGATGCACTATGCTTTCCGTGAAACTCCGGTTACTCCCATCCAACTGAGCAACGGCAACTATGCTTTGTTCAAAAACGAGCACAACTCCGTAGCCTATGCACGTGAAGGAGGAACCTACAAAGAAACAAACAGCAATTTTCAAGGTAACGTAGGAATGGAACTAGACATTATAGACGGACTGAAACTGAGAGGGATTGCCGCTTCGACTTTCAACCTGACCGACAATCCCACCCACGTCAATACCATGACATTCTATCAAGCAGGTTCAGACACTCCGGTAAAGAAAACCACCAACTCCATCACAGAGTATGATATCAAAAGTATGGAACTAAACCTGCAAGCTTATCTGGACTATAACAAAACCTTCGGTAAACACACTGTAGGAGCTTTACTGGGTTATTCACAAATTTATAAACAGACACGCTACCTGCAAGCTTACCGTAAGAACCTGCCCAACTCCAATTCGCTGGACCAGATCAACGCCGGCGAAGTGACGGGACAGACAACATACGGTACAGAAATAGAATACGCTCTTCGCTCAGTTTTCGGACGCGTGAATTATTCATACGATAACCGTTATCTACTGGAAGCCAACCTGCGTTATGACGGTACTTCACGCTTCCCTAAGAACAACCGCTTCGGCGCATTTCCCTCTTTCTCCATCGGATGGAGAATCTCAGAAGAAGAGTTCTTCAAAGTTGATTGGGTGGATAATTTGAAACTACGTGCATCATGGGGATTGCTGGGTAATCAGGAAACCGTAAACTCAGACAACAGTTCCAACTATTATCCGTACCAGAACACCTATCTATTCGGTTATGACTACAGTTTCGGAAACACTTTGACTCCAGGTATCTCCATTTCCAGCCCGATGGCCAACCAAGACATTACGTGGGAAAAAACAGACCAATGGAACGTAGGTGTGGACGCCGCTTTTTGGAGCAATAAACTGACCTTGGGCGCAGACTGGTTCCGCAAGGAAACACGGGACATATTACTGCAACTTCCCGTTCCCAACATGATGGGAGTCAGTGCTCCGATGCAAAACGCCGGCGTAGTGCGCAATACTGGTATCGAACTGCAACTAGGACATAACAACCGTATCAATGATTGGAGCTATTCTATCGGAGCCAATTTCAGTTATGTAACTACCAAAATTATAGATTTGAAAGGCGGTGACACACCAGGACAATCTGTAGGCGATCCACTGTGGGCATATTACGGCTACGTATGCGACGGCATCTTCCAAAACGAAGAAGAGATCAAGAATCATCCTACACAGAGCATGGGTACTCCGGTTCCGGGTGACTTAAAATACCGCGACCTGAACGGGGACAAAGTGGTAGACAGCAAAGACCGGCAAGTATTGGGTTCCTACTTTCCGAAAATCAACTTCGGTCTGAATCTTTCAGTTCAATATAAAGATTTCGACCTAAGTGCACTGCTGCAAGGTGCGGCTGATGTAAAGAGCGCTCCTGTAGCCGAAATCAGATACGCCTTCTACAATGGCGGTAAAGTAACGGAACAGCATCTGGACCGTTGGACTCCGGAAAACCCGAATGCCACTTATCCCCGATTGTCCATGAGTGACTCCAAAAACCGCGTGACTTCCAGTTTCTGGATGCAGGATGCCTCTTATGCCAAGCTGAGAAACCTGCAAGTAGGTTACAGCCTGCCCAAACAGCTGATATCCAAATACGGAATCAGCCGTCTGAGAGTGTATTGCAGTATCGACAATCTCTTTATGATTTCCGGCTTCGACGGTGTAGACCCCGAAGCCATCAGCGGCAACTATTATCCATTGACCCGAAATTATTCATTCGGTCTGAATGTAACATTCTAAACACTGACAACTATGAAACTAAAATATAACTTTATAGGATTAATATTGGCATGTGGCCTTGGTCTGAGCTCTTGCAATGACAGTTTTCTGGACAGAAATCCAAAAGACCAATTATCCGACGCATCTTTCTGGAAAAACGCAGAAGATGCCCAGAAATTCGCAACCGGAATCTATCTGTATCTGATAGAACCGGAGAACCATACTATCATGACAGATTGCTACACCGACAATGCTATTCCGGTACATGTCACAGCCGAACAGGGGCAGTTGTCTGCTGGTACGGCTACTTCCAGCAATCCACATTTCCTACAATTATGGAAAAATGCCTATCAATGCATCCGCAGATGCCTGGTATTTTACGAGCATATAGGCGATGTGCCGATGGATGAAAAAGAAAAAGCGCAACTGACAGCCGAAGTACAGTTTCTCGAAGCTTTCTCATACGCTAACATATTAAAATATATGGGTGGCGCCTCCCTGCTGGATCATCCGTTGGAACTGAACGAGAAACTTCCTTCACGCAGTTCTGAAGAGGAGACTTATAATCATATAGTAGGATTATTGGATAAAGCAGCAGCCAGCTTGCCCGATATCCGCAGCAACAGTGACCACGGAAAACCGAGTGCCGGAGCCTGCTACGCACTGAAAGCCAGAGTTGCTTTCTACGCACACAAATATGATGTGGCGGAAGCCGCCGCACGCAAAGTAATGGGCATGAATGTGTATGGACTGTATGATAACTATGGTGACTTGTTCCAACCTGTAGCAGAGTTATGTAATGAAATCATCTTTGATCGCGAATATCTGGAAAACCCGAAAAACTCCAATGAAGGCAGTTATATAGGACAGTTCTTCGCTCCCGTCATGATGGGAGGGTGGGAAGCTTTATCACCTACTCAAGACTTGATAGACTCCTATCCATGTAAGGATGGCAAATCAATCAGAGAGTCTCCTTTCTATAATCCGGAAGATCCTTTTGCCGACCGTGACCCCCGTCTAGGCTTCTCCGTACTGTGGAACGGTTCGCAAATAGCAGGAAAGACTTTCAACCTGAACAATATGGGAGATGGCAGCCATACCCGTACAGGATATAGCATGAAAAAGTATATCAATCCGGACAATGACGGTATCAATAATTACGACTGGACCAACTTTATCTATATCCGCTATGCAGAAGTGCTGCTAACTTTCGCCGAGGCTCGTAACGAAAATCTGTCTGCTCCGGATACGGAAGTATATGATGCGGTCAATCAAATCCGTCAGCGTCCCAGCGTAGGTCTTCCTCCTCTGCCCTCCGGCTTGTCCAAAGACCAAATGCGCGAAGCTATCCGTTTGGAACGTCGTTTGGAATTTGCTTTCGAGGGAATGCACCTGTTTGATACCCGTAGCTATAAAACAACCGAAAAGGATGTTACTAAACCAGTATACGGGATAAATGCAAAAGGAGAAAGCATTTTTATTGAAACCCGCAAATTCAATGCCAACCGTGACTATCTGTGGGCTATCCCCTTGGAAGAGGTAGACCTGGCTCAGGGTGCACTGAAACAGAATCCGGGTTGGGATTAACCCGGCCATTTATTTGGAGGGACAGGCTCATAAAGCTGTCCCTCCAACTCTTTCTACACATCTCTTTTCATTGAAGGCAAAAGTAATTACCTTTCCTCTCGAAAAAAGATAAAGCACTTTCAAGGAATATATGGTTTTCCCACCATCAATTTATCTCCGGAAAAATCGACTTCAAACAAGCGAGGAATACGAATATAACGTCCGTTTACATCCTTATGACGATGTACAGACATCAACCATTTACCGTCCAAGGTCTGAAACAACATCCCATGACCGAAATCGGGAGGAGTAATCGGGTCTTTCTCCTGTATCCATGGTCCATCCAAGGTTCCGCTTTCAGAATAAGCCACTCCCTGAGTGTACACATTATAAATCCAACTAGTCCAAATCATACCAAGTCTACCTGTTCCTGTACGGAACAGATACGGACCGTCAGTGACTTTATTCGGTTTATCCTTGCCATCCACATCTTTTTCACGGCTCCACGGCGATTCGCTGGCACGGAACAGTAATTTCCCTTCGCCTATGGTTCCACTTAAGTCAGGCTTCAGTTCTATTTTCTCTATCGTACCATCCAAGGCTTGCAACCATTCATAACAATATACCATATAAGGCTTTCCGTCTTTATCCACCCAAAAAGTTCCGTCCAAGGTCGGTTTATCAGCAGGCAAATAAGTAGAGTCCTTCATCGGAACGTAAGGTCCGTCCGGCTTATCGCTTACCAAAACATGGCTGGCACGACGCTCTATTACATTCCCTTGTACCGTATCAATCTTCACCGCCTGATTGGTGAAAGTGGCAAAATAATAATACTTGCCTTTATATGGATGCAACTCAGCGGCCCAGACCATGGGATCAGGTCCCATCCATGAGTTAGAGTCAGTCTTTGCCACATGGAACGGTCCTTCCCAAAGTTTCAAATCCTTGCTTTTCCAAAGCATACCTCCGGTTCCAGTCATATAATACATAGCCGTCTTCCTGTCTGCTAGAATGCAAGGGTCACTCAGCACAATAGAATCCAAAGGCACTTCCTTCCGCACTTCCAGCTGACGTCCTTGGCAAGCAGACACCAACCATGAAAGAGAAACACCTAACAATAAAAACAATCCAATCTTTTTCATGCATATTCTATTTTAAGTTTCACAAATTCAACATTACAAATATACGAACCTAGAAGGGCTATGAAAACAGAAAGGCACATTTCCTCACGAAATATGCCTTCAATTCTAACTTAACCTAACCTAAAATTCTATTATCACATCACAGTATGTTAACCTTCTTCCTAAAACCCTATCTTTAATACCTATTATCTCTTTTTACCGATAGCAAAGATAAAAAATCTAATTGACAACCATAGAGGTAAAATCGAGCAAGATGGATGCAATAATCGGTCAAGAACAGACTATTGCACTATTTTCCATCCTTCAGGACTATTTTCAACAGGGATTACTGAAAGAAATCCAGTGTCCAGTTGTCCATCCACTCCACGTATGGAACTCCTTCCTTAAATTGAACAGGTAACCAAATGTAACGGGCATCACTGGGATGCTCCGGACGCCAGATATCTGCCATAAATATAAAAGCATCTTTCTTCCCCTCCACCTTCAGAATATAAGTGCTCTGTCCACCGAACGTAAGTTCCGACTTCGGTCCCACACAAGGGTTGGGATGCTGAGACCATGGTCCGAAGATGGAAGAAGACGAGAACATACGGGCCTCATTGGGAGCCCAACCGGTACAACCGGAAGTGATCATCCAGTAGGTTCCGTCTTTTTTGAAGATAGCAGGTGCCTCATTGTGTCCTGCCGGAGCCACACGCACATAATTCCCTGTGTGTGAAAGATAGTCATCACTCAATTCCGCTATTTGAAGTGTAAGGTTTTCTTCAGAAGAGTAAATATGGTAGGCTTTACCATCCTCATCTACATAAAGGGTCATATCGCGAGACATCTGTCCGCCATCCAAATCACGCTTTACTATCAAGCCTTTGTTCACAGCATCCGTCCATTCGGGAGTCCACCATTTCTCATAATTCTTGGCATTCAGAGTATCCAGCACTGCAACAGCCTGCCCGTCCATATTAACAGGCAGCTTACCAGCATTGACACGTCCCGAACGGATGAAACGGTAAGGACCGGCAGGGGTATCACTGACTGCCACCCCGGCACGGGCGGCTGCATAACCTTTTCCTTTCAATTCCAGATGGAACCACATCACAAACTTCCCTGTTTTCGCATTATATATCACTTTAGGACGTTCCAATATACATCCACGCGCTATGTCGCTGCTGTCGTTATCAACAACAGAAAGCGCTACGCCTTCGTTCTTCCAGTCAGTAAGATTCCGAGAAGAATAACACATTACTCCCACCATGGCACTGCTGGTAGTATCACATTTATTCTCGCCGAACCAGTAGTATGTTCCGTCATAGTACATTACTCCGCCCCCATGGGCATTGATATGCTCTCCGTTGTTATCAGGCCACATCTCGCCTGAACGAATGGGTTGCAACGGTTCATTGCTGCATCCGCAAAGGAAAATCAAAGCTGTGCACAACTCACACAAGCTGTTTCTCAGTTTACTCATCATAAATTATTTTTATATAAAATGTTTCTTATTCAGATGGAAGCAAAGCATCGTAAGACATCCCCCAATGTTCTGCCAGGCGTTCCGCTTCCTGGCGGGTAAGATGAATGATTGCCCCATGTTTGGGAGAAGTGAAGTTAGTAGTCCTCATTACTCCTTGGTTAAACTGTCCCAAAGAAGTGAAATGTACGAAGTCGGAAGTTTCACTGAATCCGAAATTATGAACCTTCTGCCCGTACACATCATACATCAACACCCATCTATCCTCACCGATGCGTTTCCACAAGTTCGGAGCTTCGCACGCCGTGGGTTCAGGATCATACCAACGGGCATTATACTCGTAATCACTGTTTACCCTGTCCGAAACAGCCTGCTTGATACCAGCTCCCCCGTCGTGTGAAACGTAAAACATGTGATACTTATCTCCTATACGGGTAATATCCGCATCAATAGCAGAGATCTTCTCGTCGGGGTATTGAAACAGAAGCTGGGGTAAAGTCTCCAACCTGTCAAAGTCGTCATTGACATATACATAGTAAAGCTTGTTCGCCTCATTCTTGAAGCGCATGGTGAAGTACATCATCAGCTTTCCTTTTTTATCATCATAGGTCACTTCGGGAGCCCAGGCACAACCAATCTCACTAAAAACGGCAGACAACTTGTCAAAGCGCAGATTGGTACGCTTCCAGTGAATCAGATCCCAGGATTTCATCAATACCAGCCCCCGGTTGTTACCCCATCCGTACTCTTTTCCGTCGCGTTCCCACTCTGTATCACGATATCCGTCACGCTGCGCATAAATATGCAAATCGGTCATCGACAGATAGAATGCTCCATCCGGACCGCGGAAGATATGCGGATCGCGGATACCTTTCTGTTCGGCTATCGTATCTCCGGCTATGACGGGCTTTCCTTCGTTCAAGGCGGTAAAAGTGTAGCCGTCGGGACTGATTGCCATGTGAAGTCCATGGTCCTCGTCTTTGTGGAAGACCATCAGATAGGCGCTCATATCTTTCTCTTGCGGAACCGCATTCCGATAACGGAAGCGGCTGAAACCCGCACTTCCTTTTCCGGCAGAAAACAGACCGACACGCAAAGCATAAAAACCGCCATAATTATTGTGATGCAAGGAGGAAACATCCATATCACCAGTTAGAAGAGTCCATTCTTTCCCATCCTTACTCACCTCGACGGACAGACGGTTACCGCAATTGTGCAGTCTGGCAAAGAAATGTTTCCCAATGCGGTTGGGAAGTTCCGTCTTGTGCTCCGCATCCCGGTAAATATAGAATGTCTTTCCATCGGAAACGACTCCGGCGTAAGCCTTTTCATTATAATACAGGATAAGCCCGGCCACATTTCCATTCCCTGTCCGGATTTCCACTTGTGTTTCGTAATTCTTGTCTTCAGCGGTGGTCAGCAACACCCGTCCGTCAGCAGGAGTCCGGCCTTTGGCTTTCATCCATAAGATATCCTCCTTGAAAGTCAGGGATTGAGGAGCATATTCTTTCCAGAAAGTCCACTGAAGTCCCAATTGAGGACCTTTGAAATCATCGGACAGTTCCAATCCATGTTTGATTTCCTGCTCCGGAGTGACAGGGGTAGCGGCAGATACGGTACGGTACCAGCCGTCCTCCGTCCATTCTACCGGTTCAATCAGGGTGGAGCGTCCCAACGTGTGATAGTCATTGGCATACGCATGATAAACGATCCACCAGTTGCCGTTCACATCATCTATCAACGTGCCGTGGCCTTTAGACCACCAACTATCCGTTACACTATATGTATGCACAATGGGATTGTAAGGTGAATTCTCCCAGGGGCCGATCACACTTTTTGAACGGGCGGACACAACCATGTGGCTCGTTGCGGGTCCCGCAGTCCCTCCTTGGGCGGAAGTAAGATAATAATATCCGTTGTGTTCATTCAGTTTCGGGGACTCCAGACACATACATTCCGTATCCCAATGGTCAGGATATTTCCATCCGTCATATACTTTCTTCTTTTCCCCGACGGTGGCAAGTCCGTCCTCTGTCAATCGGATCATTTCCCCTTTATCCAAATAAAGATAGCGGTTACCCTCCTTATCCACCACATGACCGGGGTCAATCCCTCCCACCTTCAAGTCAACGGGGCGGCTCCACGGACCACGGATGTTTTTCGCCCACATCACCCAATTGGTTCCTGCGGCAGGATAATAGATGTAATAAGTATCCTTGTATTTCAACAAATCAGGCGCCATGGCAGAACCTTCATATTGAGGCATGACACGACATAACGGCTCCCAGTTCATTAAATCCTGCGAGTGCCAGATTAAGAATCCGGGAGCGTAATAGAAAGGAGAATGAGTCATGTAGTAATCCTTGCCGTCACGCATAATGGAAGGGTCAGGATAATCACCCGGAAGAATCACTTTAGGATAAGTCTGTGCATTCATCTGCAAGAATGACAAAAGCAATAAAAGGGATAATAAAAGTCGCATCATAGTATTTTATGGGGTTATTCATTACCTGTCATCGAGTCCCAACCCGATACAGCTGTTTTTTATTCTTCAAAAATACATATTCTGCTAATAAAAAAGGGGGTATAATTCGTGCAAAATGGGACAGAAATCAGCCAAAAGTCGCTTTTTATTCTTTCTAAAGAAATAAATCACGTCGAATTTCCCAAACTGGAGGAAATAAAATGAGGGCATTCTCTTTGAGAGATATGCCCTTCATGCTCTTTCAATATTTTATATATATCTTACTTATATCCGACAGAATCAATAACCTGGATTCTGTTTCAAATTTCCATCTTTGTTCAATTGAATCTCGGTGAGAGGTATCGGAAGCAGTGTATGGATATTGGCATCAAAACCTGTAATCACCTTATTGCTTGGTGCAGCAGGTTCCACATCCCCATTCAGTTTGATACGTTCGGCCAACGTATTGGTCCGAACTAAAGTCATACGACGGTTCTCCTCACTAATCAATTCACGGGCACGTTCATCCAAAATGAAGTCAATGTCAATCTGATCAGCCGTTACTTTACCAGCACCCGGAGCCACCGCACGATAGTCTTTAAAGGCACGGTCGCGCAACACATTGATGTCATCAGCCGCCCCCTGTGTATTCCCCTGACGGAAACGAGCCTCTGCACGAAGCAAGTAAGTTTCTCCCAAACGCATCACAGGCCAGTCCTTCACTACAGCATAACCAAAATCATCGGTTTCATCATAAGCCCCCCATTTAGTGGGATGAGGATAAAATACGTTCAATGAATCTCCCTCGTGAGGGATGACCTGGTCGCCCGTTTTTAATGTCACATTTCTTACACCTTTGTCTTTATCCACCAAGAACCCTTTAGCATCAATACCAACTTCTTTTGAAAAACCGGGCTTGTTATACCACATTACACGACGGATATTATAATTAGAATTACGGATATCACCTTTCTCATACAATCCGTATTTCACAAAATTGCTGATACGCAAACGGCCATTACCACGACCGCCTATGGAATCCGCATTCACCATACCATCCAGTTTATGGAAAGCAGGAACCCAGTTACGACGTTGTTGCGGATTGTCAATCGTACCGCCATTCACATCACGGTTATACTCCATTTCGAAAGTCCAGATAGCCTCCATATTCCCCTGTGAACGACGCTGATTCCCCCAACGGAACATATCATGATAATAATCACCCGGCTCGGCCGCATATTTACCATATCTTGCTGAAATCAGTTCATATTTACCACCTGTTATAATAGGCGTCACCACATCTTCCGCCTTCTTGAAATAGGAAGCATCACGCATACCCATCCGAAGATAGGCTTCTCCTGCCAACTGTCTTGCCATGTCCTGATTTATACGGCTTTCATTTTTGGCAGCTCCCACTACCGGAAGATTAGACATGGCATAAACCAAGTCAGAATCAATGACTCCATCCACCTCGGCAACCGCATTACGGGTATAATCTGTACGCGGAATACTAGTAGATTCTGTCACCAAAGGTACATCTCCCCATAATGTCACCAACATATTGTATGCATAAGCACGAAAGAACATGGCTTCGGCTGTTGCCGCCGCATCACCGCCTTCAGCTTGTGAAGCGATAATCTGATTCGCACTATTAATGAGCTCATATAATTTTTCCCAAAGGAAACTTACCCCTGCATTCTCTGCATTCAATTCCTGATATCTGTAAAAAGGAACCTCTACCCCCTGAGTGTCACCGGGAGCACCTACATCCGTACCTACCTGCCAGCATCCTACAAATCCCTGCTGACTGGACATTCCCCATATAGCAGCATATTGACGGTGCAGACCTACCAATTTCGCATTTACATCTGATACTTCCGGACCATAACTAGAGTACATTTTCTCATCCAGAAAACTATCGCTGCATGATGTAGTCCCAATAACAAATGCCGATGCAGCAAAAGTTGTTAATAATATATTTCTAAATTTCATAGTTCTTCGTTTTTAGAATGTTAAATTAACTCCAAATACACAACTCTTAGTCATCGGGTAGTTACTGCTGTCATATACAGTTTCACCTCTTGTACTATCCCATGAACTATTACCACGAGCTACCTGACGAGCTTCAGGATCCCAACCTACCCAATCCGTGAAAGTAAACAGGTTACGTCCGCTCACATAAAGCTGCAAACCACCGATACCCATCTTCTGAATCATGCGCTGTGGGAAAGTATAACTTAATGTGATGTCTTTGATACGTGTATAACTGGCATCACAAGGGAAACCATATCCATGTTTGTTTGAGTTCTTACGCAATGAACGCCATTCGTTACTCTTGTTTTCCGGAGTCCAATAACCTATTTCAGTAGTGGTATTACGACGTCCCATTTCATCACCTGCCATACCGATCAATGAATTGTTCTTTTTCAATCCTTGTGTAGTCTGGATAAAGATACTCAATGTAAAATCCTTATAAGTGAACGTATTCGTCAGACCACCAATCCATTTCGGTGTTGTCTGCCCTTTGATGGTACGGTCATTGTCATCAATCTTGCCATCAGGTACTCCGTCAGGGCCACTGATATCCGCCAACTTCACATCACCAGCTTCTGCAATCGGGTCCCAATTCAAATGGTCGCCACGGGCTATCTCATCTTCCTGCCAGATTCCAACCATTGTATAATCATAAATCACGCCTATCGGATGTCCAAGGAACCAACGGTTACCCAAGTCATTCTGGCCGTCCCCATAAAGGTCCTTTATCTCATTCTTATTCCATGAAAAGACCAAATTGGAACTCCATGTAAAGTCGCCTGAAACAATATTACGAGAATTCAATGTCAATTCCACACCTTTATTAGCTGTTTCACCCATATTGGAGTACACGGTGTTGTAACCAGTTACTTTAGGTAAATTACGTTTCAGAAGCAAATCGTTGGTCTTTGAGAAATAGACATCAATATTACCTGTCAAACGGTTATTCCAAAGTCCGAAGTCCAGACCGACATTGAAACTCTTTGTGGTTTCCCAAGTCAGATCCGCATTCCCCATCAAATCATTGGGCCATAAACCTGCATTCGAAGCTCCGCCTAAAGCCAACATGCCCGAATCCATCTTCACACGTGACTGATATACTCCGATGGCCTCGTTACCCGCTTTACCATAAGACGCACGCAGCTTTAATGTATTCAACCAATTACTGGAAGATTCCATAAATGATTCACGGGCAATATTCCAACCTAAAGCGACAGAAGGGAATACACCGTATTTGTTATTATCACCGAAAACAGAAGAACCGTCCCGACGCACTGTAAATGTAAACAAGTAACGGCTGTCATAAGAATAATTAATTCGTCCCATTTGTGAAACAGTAGTATAAAGGTCGGTATATGAAGCTACGCTAGGTGTTTCCGCACTACCCATGTTATGCCACTGCTGGTCGTCATTAATAAATTTGCTGGCCATAGCTTGCGAACGTTGATATTTCTTACGTGAAGCGGCATACAAAGCTGTCAAATCCAAATGATGCTTTCCAAAATCACGATTATAAGCAAGGATATTCTCTATGGTATAACTTTGTGTTTCTTCATTCTTTATTTCAGCATAACCAGTCTGATTATTTACCGACTTACCTTCATAATTATTATAACGTTTGGGCATATATGCATAACCGCCATTGAATTTATAAGTCAGTCCTTTAAGAGGAGAAATCAATTTTTCGAAATCAATTTCGGCATAACCGTTTATATTAATATTCCACTGACGGCGTTCGGGATTAGTAGTAGTCCACATCAACGGATTGGTAAACAAAGTTTCACTGTACATCGGATTGATGCAATAGCTGCCGTCTTCTTCATACATTTTTGCATAAGGAGACATAGCCTCAGCCATCAGAAAGTTAACACGCCCACCGTCACGGTTATGAGATACTATATATGAATTAGTCCCTACCTTCATATAATCAGTCACACTCATATCAATGTTGGTACGAATGGAGTAACGTTTGTAATTGAACCCTTTCAACACACCTTTCTGACTCATATAGTCGGCAGAAACGTAATACTTCACATTATCCGCCCCACCGCCGATACTTACGTTATGGTCTTGGATGATACCTGTTTGCGATACAGCGTCAATCCAATCGTTCTCTATACCATTGGCCTGATTTTCTGCTTCGTATGCATTCTTCACATAGTCATTGTACATGGTTTCTCCGGGATTCTGTGACACATAATCTCTATAACGTTGAGTGATTTGCGAACCATCACAGAAATCTAGTTTATGAGAAAAATCCTCCACCCCGAAATATCCGTTATAACGAATGGTCGGCTTGCCGGAAGTACCACGCTTAGTAGTAATCAAAATAACACCATTCGCACCGTTTGTACCATAAATGGCAGTGGCCGAAGCATCCTTCAAAATTTCCATAGATTCAATATCATTCGGATTGATATCATTCAATGTACCTCCCGACTTGCTGATAGGCACACCATCCACAACAATATATGGCCCGGAATTAGCATTGATGGAATTCTGGCCACGCACCAAAGCATCCGGCGCATCGCCCGGAATGGAAGATGTTTGTGTAATAGTAACACCTGCTGCCGCACCTTGAACAGCTTGTAATACATTCGTCACAGGAAGTTTTCCCAGACGCTCCTTCCCTACTGAAGTAACAGAACCGGTCACATCTGATTTCTTCTGCACACCATAACCGACTACCACCACTTCCTCCAACGTTTCTGTATCCTCTTGCAAAATAATGTTAAGTGATTTTCCCGGAATAACTTTCATTTCTTGATTCTTATATCCTATATAAGAAATAACCAATGTAGCTCCTGGAGCCACATTCAATGTAAAATTACCATCGAAATCAGTAATTGTACCATTGGTAGTACCTTTCTCTAAAATACTGGCACCAATAACCGGTTCCCCTGCCGGATCTTTAATAGTACCTGAAACGGATTGTTTCTGTTGCTGGACAGTTTGTACGGCAGTCACAATTTCTTCAGCCATCACACTGAACGGCTGGGTCGCAACGAAACCTGTACAAAGCAATAAGGCAGTCAAAGCCTTTCGATTTCTTAAGAACGAGTTCGATTTCATCGTTTTTCTTATTAAATTAGATTATAGGTAATAATATTATCCGAATAGAGTTGTGATTAGAAACTCCTTGGGCTGAATTTTGTCACATTCCCAATATTAATCGGGAGCAGATTTATTCCTCATAAGCATTATATTTAAAGTTCGTTTTATCTATTTTTCACATTGCAAACTTAAAGCTTTAAAAGAATAAAAAAGGCTAAAAAATAATCAAGAGTAGTAGAAAAATTAAGCATGAACGATTTTTCTATAGTGAATTCCGAAATTTTATATTCCTCTACTTAAAAGGGATAAAAACGGACTACGGGTTAAAATCACTTCAAGCCGTAGTCCTCCTATAATCTAATTCGCAAGTTAATCAGACTTGCTTTATCAGTATCAACAACGCCTGTTGAAAACTATCATTATTTTGTCAATTCTTCATCAGCCACTGCTTCTTCCCAATTAGTAAACATCGGAATCGCTTCATCATAGCCGTCATATCCATAATTTTGCCGCAACCGCGCACCTGTATTAGCAGTAATAGCCGAGTTGGGAATCGGCCAAAACAGATTACGTTTATCTACTTGATAATTCAATTCCTTGTTGGAAACAATAGGCCCATGATTGAAAATATTGTAGCGCGTAGTACGCTTATACCAGTAGCTTCCTCCATTCAAATCCGTACCACTCTGCTTATCCCAAGTAGACAGATTATAAGTTTCTCCCCATTCATCCGGCTGACCACTGCGAGCAAGACACCAAGAAATACGAGTCAATTCAGGCTGTCTCCATTCTTCCAAATACAATTCCCGAGCACGTTCATCAGCAATGTCACCGATAGTTACAGTAGTAAACATCTTTTTGGCATTAGCACGACGACGAACTACGTTCACATCCTCTGCAGCGCCAATCGGGTTACCTTGGTAGAACTTAGCCTCAGCGCGAAGTAAGTAAGTTTCTGCCAAACGGAACAAGTATAGATTACCATTAGACACACTATTGCCCTTGGTTGCTCCATTAAACTGATTAGCCCCCATATTTTCTTCAGCATTTTGATCAAGTATATATACTTTGTACAATGGGGTCGGGAACCAACTACGAATAGTATCAGAACAAAGCAAATCCCCTTTTCTCACCAACAAATCACCTGATTCCGGATCATAATAATCTTCTGGTGCATAAAGCATCATGTTTTTCCCATAATAAGCAGAATTTGGATTATTGTATTTAAGATCCGTCATTTCCATCCAATTACCTATTTCTCGATTATGACGCATATCCTGCCAATCTGTTTCACCATCATAATTCCAAATGGTCTGATTATAATGATAAGAAGTGCGGAAACAACCAATACCACGTCCCATAGCGCGTACCCAATCTAATTTCGCATCATATTCGCCAGCAGTACGTGCATAATTATAAGTTGGAGATCCTAAGTTATGAGGATCACGGATAATACCATTACTCCAATGCACACACATAGCTCGCATCTGCGGATAGGAGATGAAACCTTCAGCATAATAATTCAAAATAGGCATAATCATTTCCGTATTAGAAGCATCAGTTATATTTACTCCACGATGCAAATCCCAAATTACATTACGTTCTACCGGCCATGTTTCCGGATTACCAGAAGAAACATTCGTTCCAAACGGAGCATTCATTAAAGCCAAACCATGATTGTTAATCAAATCGGTAGCTAATTGTTCAGCTTTCTGATATTCACCTACAACTAAATAACACTTGATAAGCAATTGCTTACATGCTTCTTGGTTGACAGTACCTATATAACCGATCTCTTTCTGTGGAGACACATGTTTTACAGCGAATTCCAAATCATGCACCAACATTTGGAAGATTGCCTCTTTACTCGTGGATTTATAGTTTTGTTTAGGTACTTCAATCAGCTTCGTAATTAAAGGTATATCGCCAAACAATAATACACCGTGATAGTAGGCATAGGCGCGATGAAAGTAAGCACGTCCTAAATATTCATCGCGCAAAGTGGGATCCAACCCTTCTACTTTACCTACATTGGAGATAATAGTATTTGCAAAAGTCACACTATTCCATGTGCGGTCCCAGAAACGTGACATAGCATTCTCATCCCCACCACCTTTCATACCGGATGTCGGAGTTATCTTATTGGCAAAATCGTCTTGCATATCGCCCGCATCGGTTTTCCCATACAGACCAATATCTGTCATGAAATAAAGGGAAGCCATAGGCATCACGTTACTATTTCCGTCCATCAGCATTTCTTTCAAGCCATAATCACACATAGCCAAGGCTGATTGCAAACCAGATTCTGTTGTGTAAGTATTTTCGGGATTGTAAAACGATAAAGGGTCCTGTTTCAAAAAATCATCCGTACAGCTAACGTTCACCAAAGCAGTCGCAGCCAGTACCATACATGCTTTTGTAAATATCATATTGCTTGTTTTCATAATATTTTTCAGAAATTAGAGTGTTACATTAATACCAAAGTTAAAAGTGCGTGTAGCCAATCCGCCAGTTTCGGGATCACCATATTCCCAATTATCAAAGGTGCAGACGTTTTTACAACTTGCAGTAAGACGGATGCGGTCTATCATAAATTTCCTAGTCCATTTCTGTGGCAAAGTATAACCCAAAGTTATGTCATCCAAACGAACGAAACTACGGTTGTAAACTTTATCTACACCATTAGCCAGCCCCGTATTGGGACCTGCAGCATTCAAACGACAATAATCATTAGTCGGATTATCAGGAGTCCAATATTTACGAGCTGCCACATTAAAGCCGTTAGTTACCTGTGACCCTCCGTTCTCCTGATTCAACCAATAACCAGCACGGCTCTTGTGTCCCATATAAGAGTATAATGAAACAGAAAGAGTCAAATCCTTCCACAAAGTGAAATCGTTACGTAAATTCCAGTAAACAGGAGGAGCTGTAGTCCCTTGATAAACCTTATCATTATCATTGTAGACAGGTATGCGAGTACCATCTTCCAAAATCCGGTCATCTTCAGTATAGTGATTCACCACTTTCGGATCACCCGGTTTCTGCCCTACCAAAGCAGCAGAAGCAATGTCTTCAGGAGTATTCTGCCAAACTCCATCGGTTTCATAATACCATATAGTACCGATTGCCTGACCGATGAACCAACCATTGGAGGTATCATCCTTCTCTACACCATTCTCGTCATAATCATAGTAGATATGGTTAATTTTATTCTTATTAATAGAAAATCCTACGGAAGTATTCCATGTAAAATTCCTATTTTGAATATTTGTAGAATTCAAAGCGATTTCAAAGCCTTGGTTCTGTACTTCACCCAAATTGGCCATGATGGAACCGAAGCCAGAAAAACTCGGCAAACGCTGGCTCATTATCATGTCTGTTGTTTTCTTCAAATAATAATCCATGTTAGCAGTAAGTCTTCCATTCAAAAATGAAAAATCCAAACCGATATTCCACGCTTTAGTCTTTTCCCATTCTAAATTAGGTGCAGCCAAACGACTCATATAAAGTGGATTGACAACGTTCGAGTTACCATTTTGGTAATATACCATACTTCCACCTGCCAGTGACAAATTAGACAACGTAGAGTAAACATCTCCAAATTCACGGTTACCATTAGTTCCCCAAGACAAACGCAACTTACCCATATCCATCCAATCGTGAGCATCAGACATAAAGTTTTCTTCAGAGAATACCCAGCTAAGCCCAACAGATCCAAAGTTACCCCAAGGATTATTAGAACCGAAACCGGAATAACCGTCACGACGGAATGTTCCTGTAAACATATAACGATCCTTGAAGCTATAGAATAAACGCCCCAAATAGGAAGCAGCAGTATAATGAGTATCATTAGTACTAAAGCCACTCTGAGTCTTGTTAGCCCCTTGCGTATAATGGAAACCTAGAGCATCACTCGGCGTGATGTTACGTGCATTAACATTGTCACTCCAATATCGGTGTTCTTCAGCCTCTTGTACTAAGGTTGCGGTGAAATGATGCTCGCCAAATATCTTGTCCCATGTAATGGTGTTGTTCAAATTCCAATCAAAATTTTTCGACCAACCACGATTCACACCTCGATCAGCAGCAGATGCATTAGGCAAATCAGCAGACATCCAATAACGGTCATAGAACCACTGATAACGAGGAGCAATATTGAATTGATAAGAAAAACCTGCTGGCAAAGTAATTTTTGCATTAAAAATAGTATTTAATACGGTATACCCCTTTTCCAAATCGTAATACTGACGATCAAAGTAGTAATTGTACCCACCATTGGTAGGCAAACCAGACATAGGATATTGCTCATAATTACCATTGTTATCATACATGGAAGCATATGGAGAATTACGCAACATATTATTATCCCAATAATTACTTCCAAGAGATACTTGAATATCTCCATCCGAACGGTCCTGGAAATTAACATTCGCTCCTACCTCCAACCAATCTGTAATCTTCGCATTGATTTTCATGTTAGAACGGAAAGCATTGTATTCATTACCCTGTACAGCTCCTTCATTATTAATGTAACCTAATGAAAAGTAATAATTCACACGTTCAGTAGCTCCCGAAATACTTGCATTATAATCTTGATTGAAACCAGTGCGGAAAGTAGCATCATTCCAATCAACCATACGACCATTCAAAAAATTTTCCATCATCATCGGAGAATTATTGAATTCTAAACGACGGGCAAACAGACCAAGCATGGATTCACCTTCACTAAGACCAATACCACTGACACCTATATTGGAAGCCCATGCTTTCTGTTCTGCTTCTGTCAAGGTACGGGGGTCATCATAATAACCAGCTGGATATAACAAATTACCACTACCATCTTTTGCTTGATAGTAGTCATACAAACCATCCTCACCCTGTCCATACGTATAATACATTTTACGCCAGTCCTGATGAAATTTCAAATAACCAGCCGCATCAAAATAATCGCGATAATCTGATTTTCTAGAAACCGAAAGATTAGCACCTACATTAATAACCGGCTTACCCTCCTTACCTTTCTTTGTCGTGATAATAATGACACCGGCAGCAGCTTTAGCACCATAAATAGCAGCAGAAGAAGCATCCTTCAACACATCAATTTGTGCAATATCATCAGGATTAATTTCAGAAAGTTCACCATAAAAAGCCATACCGTCCAATACAATCATTGGGCTTGCATTGGTACCTAAAGAATTCTGTCCACGTAGCAAAATAGAAGCATCACTACCTTTAGCCGATGCATCATAACCTATTTGCAATCCTGGTGTACCGCGCAAAACATCTTGAACAGAAGTCGGATTTTGATCAGCAATCTTGGAAGGGTTAATTTGTACTACCGAACCTGTCAAGTCTTTCTTACGCATTGTACCGTAACCTACCACTACCACTTCTTCCAACATTTCGCTGTCCTCAATCAATGTTAAATTTATTGGTTGTCCTGCTACAGTTTTCATTTCTATCGTCTTATAACCAATATAAGAGATTATTAGTGTAGTGCCAGGAATTACATTCAACGTAAATCTACCATCAAAATCGGTAATTGTACCATTCGTAGTCCCCTTCTCTAGCACACTAGCACCAATTACAGGTTCCCCCGTAGCATCTTTAATAACTCCTGAAACGGATTGTTTTTGTTGCTGAGCAGTTTGAGCAAAAATCATAATCTCTTCAGCCATAACACTAATTGGCTGAGTTACAATGAAACCTGTGCAAAGCAGCAAAGCCATCATAGCCTTTCGATTTCTTTTAAACGAATTTTCTTTCATCGTCTTTCTTTTATAATTAGATTTAATTAAGGTAATAAACTCTCATTCCTAACTCCGAATTGTATATAAAGGCATCCGGACCAAACCTGCAAAGAACCTAAGTCTATGTTTTCATAAGCATTAGAATTTTTAATCTGTTTTATTTTCCCGAGACAAATATAAAAATATTGTAAAAGACAAGTAGAGAAAAACTGAGCAAGAAGGATATAAAAATCGTTCATAACGAGTTTTTAGTTGTCGTATGCTGAATATGTCATGTACATTAACAGAAATATTTTAGAAAATACTATATATTTGTACTCATAAAAGTACCTTTATATGAAACACACATATTCATTTTCAATCTCATTATTATTAAGTTTTATTTATCTGTTCCATGCATCTGCACAACCTTATGTTATCAAACGCCTAGGAGTGGAAGACGGTATGTCCAGCAATTATGTAGTCAGTGTCACTCAAGATAAAAAGGGTTACTTATGGATAGCAACCGAATCTGGTCTTAACAGGTTTGATGGACGTCAATTCAACATCTATACCAAGAATAATTCAGGATTGAGTGGTAACGAACTGAATGTCGTACTTGCAGACCCCTATGAAAACAAAGTCTGGATAGGCACACAACGAGATGGACTTTGTTATTTTGATTATGAAACAGAAACCATATCACGCATTCCTGCCACGGGCAATTATATGCTCAGTAATGATATCACAGACTTATCTGTTGCTGCCGACAGCGGCTTATGGATCACACATTATCATTTCGGAGTTGATTACTATGATCGGAAAACCAAACTGTTTACCCCCTATTCTTCTAAGAATGTAAAAGGTCTGGAAGGTAATAACTGGGTATCAAAAGAAGACGGTAACGGCAATCTGTACATTGGCCATCATCTCAGAGGATTAAGCATTGTATCCCTTAAAGACCGTACTGCAAAAAATTATCAGCATGACCCCAATAATCCTTATAGCATTCCCGATAATGAAGTACGCGCTCTATGCATAGACAAGAATAAGAATGTATGGGTAGGCACCAACAACGGTCTGGCACTTTTCAATCCGCAAAGCGAAAAATTCATCACATTCAAACACATAGAAGGAAATGAAAACTCATTATTGTCAGATCAGATTCTTGATATCAAACAAATGAAAGACGGCACTCTATGGATATGTACCAACATGGGAGGAGTGAGTATTCTCAATCTCAGGGAAAATACATTTATATCTCCAGAAAAGATTACATTCTCCAATATTACGGTAACGAATGACAACCATGGATTATCCGGACCCAATGCACGAAGCATCATACAAGATTCATTCGGAAATATTTGGATTGGCAACTACCGCGGTGGAGTGGATTTTATCAGTTATGCACAGCCATTATTCAACACCATTGCCTATACTATTGAAAAACAAGGTAAGATCAATAATAAACAAGTATGGGGATTATGGGCAGATAATCACCAAATATGGCTGGGAGGAGAAGGTGAATTAGGAATTTATGAAAAAGGAAAGAAAACCAAAAACTTCTCTTTACACGAATGCCGGCTGCACCCACAAACACATATCAATGTGATTTACCAAGACAAACAAGAACGACTGTGGCTAGGCACTTATAAAAATGGCATATTGCTTTATACTCCCAAAGACGGACGTATCACCCGGATAGGAGATAAAGGCTCGGAGTTCCTCGATATCTGCTCCTTCAGTGAGGATATAAACGGCAAGATATGGATAGGTACCCAAACGGGAATTTATTCTTATTTTAATAACCAATTGTCGTACGAGAAAGAATTAAACGCCCAGTTACCCGATATTATGGTACACGGTATCATACGGGACAAAAACGGGAAATTATGGGTAGGAACATTCGGCAAAGGAGTATGTGTGTTTGATGAAGATGATAAAAAGCTTTATAATTTCACAACAGACCATTCATTTCCATCCAATGCCGTGAATTATATGATGGAAGATTCTCGCAAACGCATTCTTGTTGCCACCCGGGAAGGTATTATTATTTTTAAAAATGTAAGTCAACCTAATGTCTTTGTGTCATTCGGTGCAAAGGAAGGTTTGGAAAACACACAGGTACGTGCCATACAGGAAGACCATGACGGCTATATATGGATAAGCACCAATGGTGGCATTTCTCGTCTAGATGAAAAAAACAAAAGATTCTACAATTATAATTATCATGACGGTATACCTATGGGTGATTTCATGGATGGTTCCACTTGCATCACTCCAGACGGTACTCTGTTTTTCGGCTCCCAAAACGGGGCATGTTATTTCAATCCGCGTGAACTATCATCACCACGCGAAGTTTCCCCTGTTACCATCACCCAATTCTTTATCTATAATAAACAGACAGAAAGCAGGGATACCCGGTTACCGGTTCCAATCAGTAACAGAATTGTTGAGCTACCTTATAATCAAAACACTTTCAACATATCTTTCAATGTGTTGGATTATACACAAAGTTCACAAGTAGAATTTTCATATATGCTGGAAGGACTTGAGAATGCATGGTACAGCACCCAAGGAGATAATCAGGTCACCTTCCGTAACATACCGCACGGCAACTATGTGTTTAAAGTGAAAACCCGATTTCGCAATCAGGAATGGAACGAGAATGCAGCACAACTGACAGTGGTAATTGCTCCTCCCCTTTGGCTTACCTGGTATGCCAAATTGGGTTATGTCATATTGTTTATCTTCGCATTATATGCATTGCTCCGTTTTTATAAACGTAAACTGGACTTAGAGAGTTCACTAGAAGTGGAGCGCAAGCAAAGTCTGAACAAACAAGAACTGAATGAAGAACGCCTGCGCTTCTACACCAACATCACCCATGAACTGCGTACTCCGCTCACGCTGATTCTAGGTCCATTGGAAGACCTGTTGAGTGATGCCACCTTATCTCCCAAACACGCCAACAAAATCAGCATCATTCATGATAGCGCCACCCGTCTGCTGAATCTGATAAACCGCATACTGGAATTCCGCAAGACCGAGACCCAGAACCGTAAATTATCTGTGGCCAAGGGAGATCTGGGACAATTGGTACAGGAAGTGGGATTACGTTACAAAGAGTTGAATCCCAATAACAAGGTAAATTATCACATTCATATCGAAACAGAAGATACGGAAATCTTCTATGACGCGGACATGATCACCATCATACTGGACAACCTGATGAGCAATGCTGCCAAATATACTTCCGAGGGAGATATCACCTTATCACTCCGTTCAGTAGAAGAGAACCAGATAAAATACACGGAAATCAGTGTCAGTGATACCGGCCATGGCATTGACGCCGAAGCGTTACCACACATTTTCGATCGCTATTATCAGGCAAAAAGCAAATATCAGGCATCGGGTTCGGGCATCGGGCTTGCTCTGGTCAAAGGTTTGAGCGAATTGCACGAAGGAATCCTGAAAGTAGAAAGCGCAGTGGATACGGGAACCACATTCACGCTGCGCCTGCTCACCGAGAATACGTATCCCAACGCTATCCATGCCCAACATGATATGGAAAAGAAGCCGATAGATGCAGAGGAAACCACCATTACCGATACACCAACCGAAAATCATCCCATTGTACTGGTGGTAGAGGACAATGCCGACATACGGGAATACATCCGGAGCTCTTTTACAGATATCTATGAAGTAATCACTGCCAAGGATGGTAAAGAAGGCTGGGAACTGGCACAGGCACGAATTCCCAACATCATTGTCAGTGATATCATGATGCCGGTCATGGACGGTATCGAACTTTGCAAGCGAATAAAAGAGGATATGCGCACCAGCCATATCCCTGTAATCTTACTGACGGCTAAAGATTCTTTACAAGACAAGGAAGAAGGATATGCATCCGGAGCAGATTCCTATCTTACCAAACCGTTCAGTGCCAAGCTGCTGCACAGTCGCATCAACAACCTGTTGGAAACCCGTAAGAAAATAGCCTCTCTGCTGGCACTGGCCGATACGCAGCCCAAACAGGAAAGTGCCGTGAGTTCGTTAAACAAACTGGATAATGAATTCCTGCAGAAAATCACGCAAATAATCGAAGAGAATCTGGAAATGGAAAAGATGGATATCGCTTTCATTGCCGACAAGATGTGCATGAGTCACTCCACCCTTTACCGCAAGATAAAAGGACTGACAGATATGTCCGCCAACGAATTTATCCGTAAGGTAAAAATGCGCAAGGGAGTGGAACTGCTGATGTCCGGACAATATACTATTTCAGAAATAGCCTATATGATAGGATTCAGCAGTGTGGCCTATTTCCGCCAATGTTTCAAGGACGAATACGGAATGTCGCCTTCGGATTATGTGAAACAGAAACAGTAGACTCCCTGGCGGATTCTGATCATTGCTTGGAATCATCCTGAGCAGTTCTTCTTTAGAGTTTTATATTTCTGCTGCCACTGCTACCACCCTTCCTGCTGAAATGCCGATGAAAAGTGGTAGCAGTGGAGCAACAATATAAAGCTCGTTTGTTATAGAACTCTTGGATCAAGTTATAACTGTCACAATCGAATTCAAGTCCAGCCTGAACATTCTGTTTCTATTTTTCTTCCAAAGAAAGCAGTATCCCGATCACTTCCGCATAATTCTTTCTACCGGAAGGAATGTTGTTACCCTTTAAAAACAGGTTATAAATTTTATTCTGCACTTCACCCAACAGGGTACTATAACGCTCATTCCAATACATACGTTTATATTCATAATCCTTCACCACTTCGGGACGGATCGTCTTAATCCATTCACGAAATTCCTCTTCCGTCAACACAGAAGATGCATTGACCAGCACATAGGGCAACAGACCGAAATAGGCACTATAACGCACCGCCGGCCGCTTTGAAGAGCGACAAACCCTGTAAGCCCAATAATTCGCTTCCGCCTCATTACTTACCCCCAACAGGTGAGACAGTTCATGGGCATACGTAAATGGCAATTGTACAGGAAGCAATTCTTCATTCAATTGCGACTCCGCAAAAAAAGGTCCCATATATCCCAATACTCCCACACCCGAATAAAGCGGATTGAACCACACTTGCTTGGGATGCTGATAATCCTGGGGAAGAGCCAAACCATACATAGACGGAACCTGCCGGTAAATCTCCTTTATCTCCTGCCGCATCCTTTCAGGATCCGTTTTCACCTCAGCCGTATAGGACTGATTCAGACTATCTGTATAGGAAGCAAGGAAACGACGGAATGCCTGTTCATCGTAACCGGCAGGTTCCACCTCCATCCGCCAGTAAATATCGTAACGGAAATAATTCAAACCCCACCCCAGATAAAACCAGATATAGACCCATGCCAGCAACTCCACTTCCCTGCCCACAATGAATCTCCAGCTTTTCTTCTTCCGGCGTTTAAGAAAAGGATAAATAATCATCCATAAAATGATTACGACCACCAGCACCTCCTCTAAAGAAAAAGGGAAAACAGAAGCTATAGCGGACAACGCCGCCGACAGCCACGGATAAATATGACGAGCATACCCTTCGGCCATGACGGGAAAAAAACGGCAAAGTACAATGCACAGAAGAAGCAATGCAAGTACTATATATCTCAGAATAGGGAGAAGTTTTGTTTTCATGGATACAAAGCTACTATCTTTTTGCCATTTTCAGATACAGATGACACAAAGCTTTTATTTTTTAAACACGAACAACGCAGATGATACGGATAAGTATAAAAAACAACTTCGTATCACCTCTGCGTCATTCGCATCTGAAAACAATCAGAATAAATCCCAAGTGCGTATATCATCACTCCAGTGATGGTCTTTCGGGAAAGGCTGTCCGCCCCATGCCTTGGCTTGTGTGCAAGGTTGTGCGGCATCTGTCCAGAACGGATGTGCGGCAGGAAGCCCCAGCGGAAGGAATGCCAGTGATGTCATATAAAGACTGCCGTTATTGGTGTACCAATCCGCCACATTGGGCTGACGGCCTGCAAAACCTATGGTCAGGAAGCCCGCCTCATTGAAGTTCTCGGTGTTGTCATACATCCGGTGCATCACAGAAGTCAGTGCGGCACGCGCCTGTCCGTTGCTCACCCCTTCGGGCAACTGCTGATACCAAGCCATCAGCGCCAAGGGTTGCATAGTGGCCAAACGGTAAGGAATGGAACGGCCGAATACCGGGAAAGTACCCTCAGGAGAAATCAAGCGTTCCAGTACAAGGCTGAATTTCCTAGCACGTTTCAAGGCGCGGTCATAATATTTTTTATAATGAATACGAGTGTATTTCCCTGCATCCTTCATGCCCTGCAACGTTTCCAGATACATGGGATGGAAGACATAACTGCTATAATAGTCGAAAGCGAAAGAAGGGCCGTCCGCATACCAGCCATCTCCCGTGTACCATTCCTCCACCTTGCGGATAGCCGAATTGATACGGTATTCGTCACATTCCGTCCCTGCCTTTGCCAGGAAACTCTCGATGGTAGAAGAAAACAGCAACCAGTTGGTGTAAGGCGGATCTACCCGGCGCAATTGGGTAAATTCTTCAAAATAACGTTTCTTGGTAGTATCATCCAAAGGCATCCAGAGTTGGTCGTAAGCACGCAGAAAGCTTTCGGCCACGTATGCCGCATCTACCAAAGCTTGGCCGTGTCCTCTCCACAACAGATAGTCGGGATTGGCAGGGTCTACTGCATTGGCATAGCTTTTCAAAGCCCATTCACGAAGTTGCTTGCGCATCCGGCCTTCCTCCGTATCATCATCGGGAAGTGTCAGCCAGGGAGCGACACCTGCCATAAGGCGTCCGAAGGTTTCCATATAAGTCACTCCTTTGTTACGTCCATCCCAATTAGGACTCACCTCTACCAGCATATTCTTTTTCAGATTACCTTCCGCCATATTGCTCAGTACGGGAGCTGCCATCTTATAAAGCAGATTGCACCAGTAGGCACGATCCTGATTTTCAGGAGCTTCCAGATAACGAACATATTCACAAGCAGCCAACAGAAAAGCGCCTACCCCGAAATTAGCTTCAGAATCAGCATCGACTACTTGTCCCGGAATAGCCTTCTCACCAATCGGCTGTACGTAACCAATCTTGCCATTCTTCTGCAAAGCAGTCTTTGCCAAATAGTTCCATGCTTTATTTATCACCGGTTTATACACTGCCTCATCCAGATAGCCATTATTGATTCCCCAAAGGAAGCCGTAAGTAAAGAAAGCCGTTCCGCTGGTTTCCGGTCCGGGAGCATGAGTGGGATCCATCATGCTACGGGTCCAATAGCCTTCCGGTTGCTGGATAGCTGCGACTGCTTCGGCCAGTTTCACATACTTGTTTACGAAAAAAGAACGATGCTCGTAATCAGCGGGAAGATCTTTCAGCACCTTCGCCAGTCCGGCAAGCACCCATCCGTCACCACGTGCCCAAAAGTCCTTCTTTCCGCTGGAAGTCTTGTGTTTAGGATAAACATATTTGGCATCCCGATAATACAGGCCGGTTTCCCGGTCGAGCATGATACTATCCGAATATACAATATATTCATACAATTTATCCAAATAGAGATGATTGCCCGTCACCTTATACAGTTTGGTCATGACAGGCATTACCATATACAGACCGTCGCTCCACCACCAGTAATCATGATTGGGTGTACTCATCTCATACTCCATCACTTCGCGGGCACGGGCTATCTTATAGTTGTCCGGAAGAATATTATAAAGGTCGATATACGTCTGAAAACAAACCTGATAATCTCCGAACAATACATATTCATCACTCTCACCGTAAGAGTATTTCCATTTAGACTTATCCTTTTCCTTGGCTCCCTTCCATTCATTGTGTATAGCCCAGGTTTCAGAATATGCACGGTAGTTTTCATTACCGGTCAGAAAGTATGCCTCCATGTTTCCGGTGTGGTAAGCGGCATTGTCCCAAAACGAACGGACTTCGGGCTTGTTATGCGTTTGCCAATAAGTGTTTACCTTGTCTATAATCCCCCGTACTTCCTTGGCTTCGGAAGAAGGTTTGGCGACAACCTGCATGGAAAGCAGCAAGGTACCTGCACAAACAAGGGTTTGTTTCAATAATTTGTTCATCATATTAATAATTTATCAATTTGCCAATTTACTAATGTACTAATGTGCTTGCGCTATATGCCGCATGGTCATTGGCAAATCAGCACATTATTTACAATTCCAACACATAAACCATTTGCGGTTCTGTTTCCACCTGCTTCTCGCCATCTCCCTGTCGGGTATCCTGTACATAAATATGAAGTTGCTTCTTCATTTTCCATAACTCCGTGTCATGACTGGGTTCCCACGCATTTACGGCAAAATCCGTCAGGTCTTTCACGTGCCATTCACCAAACTGTACGTCTTTGGTATAGTATATGGAAACTTTGCTTCCACGTTCCTGGTCACGGAACAGATAGTACACTTCTCCATTGTCCACCACCATCCGGGGACGGGACATGGGAATCATCTTGGTTCCTCCCCCTTTGAGCGAGAAAGGGGTCTTGCGTTCGGAAACCTGTCGGTTGTGCCAGTTCACACCATCGTGCCAAACGATGCGGTATTGGGGAACATCACTATCGGGATTGCGCCAGTAGGTAGCGATGTACGGATGACCTCCGGCATCCGTACTCATACTGGTCTGGTTTATCAGTTCGGCATTCTGAGGAATACGGCAGGCATATTCGGCATTGCCCAGGCGGATAGGAAGCTCATATTTCTGTCCGTTGGTCTTATACCAGGTTTTACCTCCGTCAAAAGAACGGGCGTAGCATAAATCATGATTGGTTTCCACATGCCAGGTTTCACGCCACACCCAGGAAAGATGGATGGTTCCTGATTGGTCCACATACAACTGCCAATAGGCATTCCGCTCGTTTTCTCCATCTACAAGGACATCCTGCACACGCTCCCACTTACGGGATTTCACATCATATCGGTTCATTACCATATTTCCTCTTCCGGAAGCGCCCGAGCGATATACAAAAAGCAAACCGCCATCAGCCAACAAATGAAATTCAGGATAGGTCACATCCTCTTCTTCGTTGCCTATCATCGGCTCTTTATCTCCCAAAACAAGTGTATCGGGGGCAATGCTGCGGCAATAGTTCAGTTTATGTCCGTGGTGGTCAAAAGAAAGATGAAGATAGCCGTCGCCGTCCACCATCATACTGATAATGTTATGTGCATCTTTTACATGTCCTTTGTATTGGGTACGGTGCAAAATCCATTCCCCAGTGCCCAGACGGCGTTTGCCTAACATCAGCCATCCTTCAGCGTCATAATAAGAAATGTATTGTGTGTTTCCATGCGTCACAATGGAGTTATTACGGAATACAGTAGTATTTACCGAAGTACTGCTAAAGCCTTTCCCCACTTCAACCAGACGTTGGGCACGAACAGAAAAAGCCACACAGCATAATGCGATTAGTAGAAATAAGTTCCTCATAGCAATTCTATTGATAACATTGCAAAAGTAACTGATTTCTGTAATAACACGGGATAATAATTCGGCAGGAAGGAGTCAGAAAACGGTCAAAACCGATTATTATATCTATTTTAAAGAAAAATTCAGAGAAATAATAAAGAAGAAAGATTCTATGAAAAGGCAAGGCAGGTTGCACTACACGCCATCACGCCCCAAATTACATTTACCATAGAGGCAGACTATGTGAAGGATCATTTCCAAAAGGATCTTTACCATTCATGTTTCCATACAGTATATATAGAAATCCCACCTGGGTGGAATGGGCATTTCACCTAGGTGAGAGCGTAGTTCCACCTTTGTGAAATGGCAGTTCCACCCAGGTGGGACAATATACCTATACAGGTGCAAACAGCACATTTAATAGTTACTTTGGACTTTTGACACATTCATCCTCCTACTGTGAATGAAACTGCCAACCGGTTAACTATAATATTTCCTGAAGCTGGCCCAACTTCATACTGTTGGAACCTTTAATCAGAATATAATATCCTTTCGGCTTATATCTTTCCAACGACTCTTTCAATGCAACCACATCTTGAAAATGTTCAAAGGACGGAATCACTTTGCCAAACTCCTCTCCTGCCAGAAGTACCCGGTCAAATTTACATTCATCCAGATAATCCGCAATCTTCTGATGTTCCTCATGACTGGTTTCTCCCAGTTCTTTCATATCACCCAGAATAACCATTTTATGAGCGACATTCATCAACCGGAAATTCTCCAAAGCCGCCATCATACTGGTAGGATTCGCATTGTATGCATCAACTATCAGTTTATTATCCGTGGTTTCTGTCAATTGCGAGCGGTTATTATGAGGAACATACGCCTCCAGTGCCTCACAAATCTGCCGGGACGGTACACTGAAGAACCGGCCCACCGTAATGGCGGCCAATGCATTCTTCATGTTATAACTGCCGATAAGGTGGGTATTCACTTCGAACTTCTGTCCCTCGTGTTCCCACTCAAACGAAAGAAACGGAGCACAAGCGCCCAGCTTGCCGCTGATATAAAGTCCCTCTCCTCCTTCCATACCATAACAAATACGGGTAAGGCCCTGAGAGATAGCTGTGAGATACTCATTGTCCTTGTCTATGAAAATAATATGCTTGCCATTGTAACGCAGATGCTCATACAACTCACCTTTAGTCTTGATGACCCCTTCAAAAGACCCGAAGCCTTCCAAATGCGCCTTACCCACATTAGTGATCATACCGTAATCTGGTTCTACAATACGGGTCAGTGCCTTGATTTCACCCGGATGGTTCGCTCCCATCTCGATGACAGCCAGTTCATGCTCGGGAGTCAGCCTCAGCAAAGTCAGAGGAACACCGATATGGTTATTCAAGTTACCCTGTGTATAAAGCACTTCATATCTTTTTTGCAGCACTGAGGCTATCAATTCCTTGGTAGTAGTCTTCCCATTGGTTCCCGTGATGCCGATGATTCGGGTACCCATTTTATGCCGGTGATAATTAGCCAGTTCCTGCAATGCTTTCAAGCAATCGTCTACTAACAAGATACGCGGATGCCCATCGGCGGCATATTCTTTTTCATCTACTACGGCATACTGGCAACCCTTTTCCAGCGCCTGAAGCGCGTATGCATTTCCATTGAATGTTTCCCCTTTCAGAGCTATGAACATAGAACCCTCGGGGCAGTTACGGCTGTCGGTAGTTACCTTGCCACATTCCGTAAAACACTTATATAAAGCTGAAATATCCATCTTTCGCTTTGCTTTTAAATTAAGTTGCAACAAAGATAACTGAAAAATAGTTCATGAAATAACAAAAACTCAAGAATTGTGCGTACTTTTGTACGACCTAAATGACAAGCCGTAAACAATGGAAACCAAAACCGTCAAATATATTAATGTTAATGGGAAACTGATGGATCTCTCCCATCCGCAAGTAATGGGAATCCTGAATGTGACACCCGATTCTTTCTATGCCGGCAGCCGGCAGCAAACGGAAAAAGATATTATCAACCGTACCTCCCAAATAATAGAAGAAGGAGCTTCCATCATTGATATAGGTGCCTATTCCTCACGTCCCAATGCCGAGCACATCAGCCCCGAGGAAGAGATGCGCCGTCTGCGTACCGGACTGGAAATCATCAATCGCTATCATCCCGGTTGTGTGGTGTCCGTGGACACTTTCCGTGCGGATGTAGCCCAGATGTGTGTAGAGGAGTACGGAGTGGCAATCATCAATGACATTGCCGCCGGAGAAATGGACCCGCAGATGTTCAACATGATTGCCAGGCTGGGAGTACCTTATATTATTATGCATATGCAAGGCACGCCGCAAAATATGCAAATGAATCCGCATTATGACAATCTGTTGAAAGAAGTCTTTCTCTATTTCTCGGAAAAAGTACAGAAATTACGCGACTTAGGAGTAAAAGATATTATTCTGGACCCTGGTTTCGGTTTCGGAAAAACAGTGGAACATAATTACCAGTTGATGAATCATTTGGAAGAATTCAGCCTGTTCGAACTACCGTTACTGGTCGGTATATCACGTAAATCAATGATTTACAAGCTGCTAGGCGGAACCCCTGATGATGCCTTGAACGGAACAATAGTGCTGGATACCATTTCCCTATTAAAAGGAGCGGATATTCTCAGAGTGCACGATGTAAAAGCTGCTGTAGAAACCGTGAAGATAGTACAGAAGATGAAAGACTCCGCTGCCTTTTAATTCTTAATTTTCAATTTTTAATTCTAGAAAGATGTTTATTGATTTTAGTATAAAAGACCTCATCGATATCCTGCTGGTAGCCTATCTGCTTTATCAGACTTACCGTCTGATGAAAGATTCGGGTTCTATCAATATCTTCATCGGTATCCTAGTATTTATAGGTATCTGGCTGATTGTATCTCAGGTTTTGGAAATGAAACTGCTAGGGTCTATCTTCGATAAATTGGTCAGTGTAGGTGTCCTAGCCCTGATTATTCTTTTTCAGGATGATATACGCCGGTTCCTTGTCACACTGGGCTCGCATAAACAGTTGGGACGTTTTTTCCGCTTCCTGACGGGAAACAAGCAGGAAAAGACGGAAAAAGCGGATATTATGCCGATTGTACTTGCCTGTATGAGCATGAGCAAAGGGAAGGTGGGGGCACTGATTGTCATCGAAAAAAGTGTACCTCTGAATGACATCATCCGTACAGGAGAAATTATCAACGCCAATGTGAACCAACGACTGATAGAAAATATTTTCTTCAAAAACAGTCCATTACATGACGGAGCCATGATTATCCGCCATAAACGGATAGAAGCAGCCGGTTGTATTCTCCCGGTATCTCACGACTTGAATATCCCTAAAGAATTGGGATTAAGGCATCGGGCTGCCATGGGCGTATCGCAGGAAACAGATGCATTGGCCATTATCGTTTCAGAAGAAACAGGTGGCATATCCGTGGCTTATAAAGGACAATTCCATCTCAGACTGACTGCAGAAGAGCTGGAACGTATTCTGACAAAAGAAGACTAATAACCTATCCGGATTTTTACTCCACAGATTATCAATCTTAAACATAGAAATTCAACCTATGCAACCAGTAATGAAAATCAATTCAGCATCAAACTCATATAAGGATGCTCCGCTTCCAGTAACAACCGGGTAAAACCATCCAACGTATAAGTGTGATATTTTTTTTCCGGTATTCTCTCACGAAAGCAGATACCACCCCGTACCGTATAATAGCCGTTATTCTCCTGAATAGCTTCATCCCCCTCAATATGTATATAAAGTTCGGATGCCGGATACTTATGGGCGAAAACCTTCAACAACTCCTCTGCACGGATAACTCTTGCCATCCCCAAAAACAAAGTATCGGCAGACGATGGAATAAAATAATCCATACGCTGTACCTTATATATATAGGCCGCTTCATACAATAAAGTATCCTGCACCGCATCCGTATCTGCCAGCAATTCCTTTATATATAATGTATCATCCCCCATTACCGTAAATGCCATCCCCACTATTTTATCCGCTTCCCGGGCAACCAGCAATTTGCCATTACCCAGTCTTAAATCGGCCATTATAACTAGAAAATCCTCTTTAGGATGCTGAATGCAACTCCTGCGCCCATGCATACGGGAATCAAAATAATGATAATGTTCCACACCGGGAAATTCGCATACCTCTATCCGGCAACTGGGCACAGGGCGTAATCTGTCTACCCTTACCTGCTCAACCGCATACCCAAAAACTGGAGCATATCCCGACCTGGCATAATAACCGAACAACCATTCCTCTGCAGGAATCAACGAAGCCAGCAAAACTCCATCTTCATACATACACCGATGCGTTTCCTTCAGTAGGCGTTTCATGGCTCCATGCTTCCTGTAATCCGGATGCGTACAAGCACCCGATATATACGAAGTAGAAATCACCTCACCACAAAAAGTCATAGGATAAGGTATCATCTGCAATGCGGAAATAATCTTTCCGTCTTCACGAATCACCCTGTTCACTTCATCCTTATATCTCATCTTGAAATATAAGTCGGTAAACTCATCGCTATCATTGAAGCAGAGTTTCCATAATGTTTTCACTTCATCTTTTGTGGTCATTGAGCTCTGCTATACATTTCTCGAGTAAAATAACGGGCTGATAAGAAAGTTTTGCTTTGCGCAAACCTTCCAGGCCAAGGTCTTCCTCGCGGTTTACATATATATATTGTTCGTCGATATGATTTGCATATTCATAGTTAATCATGGCATACGACCCTTCTATTCCCGTATCCGCCTTTTCAACACAAGTATCCCATGTTTCATGATTGATGGGAGCACCGTATGTAAAAGCGGCAATCTTCCCGTTGACATGAAGCACGCCACCCGTCAAACCCAACGCCTCCATATGGTTCAAGGCATATGTCATGGACTTACGTTCTGCCCCCAATGCCAATTGTTCCTCGCAGTTATTGGCACGACACCATTCCTCTTCCAGCTTCAAACATTCGGGAACCAGATCTGGAGTCAACGGTTTGTATTCATAATCAGGATACTGCTTCTTGAACTTGTTGATATGATTACGTTTGGCTTGAAACTTCTTTCCTTTCAAGGTTGCCAGGTCAGTACGCAAGTAGATATAATCAAAGTAATCCCGGTCTTCTGTAAAAGTGAAACGTCCGGGCATCACCGCCTCTATATCCGCTTTCATCCCCACGCATACCCCCAGCATACGCAATTTTGCCCCCATCTCTTCAGCATCCTTTATCAATGCTTCAAGAACAGGTTTCACATCTCCAGTTCCGACGGGCATCATGTAGGCCAATTCTTCTCCCGCATAGAAACGCAGCAACAGGTAATTATCCATCACGGCATATTTAGTCTGGTACAGGAAAATCCAACTACACAGATTGGCAAACGACAAGTCGCAATTACGACGCAAACTGCCTAAGGTAAAGGACTGTATCAAGTCTTTATCCGCTAAAGTTATATCTTTAAATTCTATCATAAAATATGGGTTGCTTGTTTTCTCACCACAAATCACAGAATCTTCATTTCATTCAAAGTGACAATAGTTATCAGACTGCTGTAAGAATGCTCTGTTACTACTGAATGCGGATAGACTTTTTATAAGCAATGCTCACCCCAATGACCATACCTATTGAAAATCAAATCAATCCTCTAATCTGTGATGATTTTATATATATAACAAAGATAACAGCTTTTTTGTTAAATCACACCTAATAATCTAAGAATTGTCGGTGTGAAAATCGCTGTCATAATTCCGTTCAAAGTCAAGCCCAAACTAGCGTATGCTCCATATTTTCCACTGATTTCCATTGCTGTAGAAGTACCGACCGCATGAGTAGCCGTACCCATAGAAAGACCTTGCGCAATAGGACTCCCCACATGACCTACCCGAAGTACCTTGAAACCGAACACCGCCCCGAACAGACCGACTACCACCACAACGGCGGCCGTCAAAGACGGAATTCCTCCCGTGGCTTTCGAAACTTCCATAGCAATAGGAGTAGTCACAGATTTAGGAGCCAATGAACAAATAATCTCCGGAGTAGCTCCCAGCAATTTGGCAATGACCACCACAGCCACCAATCCCACCAAACAACCTGCCAACTGTGAAATAACAATCGGAAGCAACTGTTTCTTTATCATCTCCAACTGCAAATAAAGTGGCACGCCCAACGCTACCACCGCTGGTTTCAACCAAAATTCAATCAGGTGACCTCCTTCATTATATATTTCATAACTGATGCCGGTAAATTTCAAAAACAGAATCAACACGGCAATGGTAAGCAGAATCGGGTTTAACACTACCCATCCAGTCTTTTTCTGCAAGACACGTGACAAAAAAAACACCCCGAAGGTGAATGCCAGCAAAAAGAACTTATTTTCTAAATATTCCATTTGATTTTCTAACTAATTGGTGAACCCATCCTGTTACGACCAGTACCAAAACCGTACTGACCACTGTCGCAATTACTATCGGCCAAAACTGTGCTTCAATGACATCAAAATAAAGCATCAGTGCCACACCGGGCGGAACGAAGAAAAAGCCCAGATTAGCAACCAAGAAATCGGACAGCCCCTGCACCCATTGCAGTTTTATCCAACCCAATTTGAGAAAAAGGGTGAGCAACAGCATTCCTATAATGCTGGACGGAAGCTTGATACCCGTCAAAAAAACAATCAATTCACCCAAAGCCAAACAGCCAAATAATATGGCGCACTGACGAATCATACCTTATAAATTTATTAAATACTTATTGAAAACTGCGCAAAGTTAAGGAAACATCCCGTTTGGTGTTCAATAACATACACTTTTAGCATACTTTAAACCAAAAATAATATTGATTTTGCAATGTAGATATTGCAAAATTAGCTAATTTTGCATCGTGAAAAACAACACTCGTCTTTAGAACGTACATAATTAATATATTATCATGGATTTAATTTCTCAAATCGTTGAGCGCGCGAAAGCAAACAAACAGCGCATTGTTCTTCCGGAAGGAACTGAAGAACGTACTTTAAAAGCTGCCAACCAAATATTGACAGACGGTGTTGCCGACCTAATTTTATTGGGAAACCCCGATGAAATCATGAGCCTGGCTAAACAATGGGGGTTAGGGAATATCGGTAAAGCCACTATTATTGATCCCACAGACCACCCGAAGAAAGAAGAGTATGCACAATTGCTGTGTGAACTCCGCAAGAAAAAAGGTATGACCATCGAAGAGGCCCGTAAACTGGTTGTCGATCCGCTGTATCTAGGATGTCTCATTATCAAGGCTGATGATGCCGACGGACAGTTGGCCGGCGCACGCAACACAACAGGTAACGTACTTCGTCCCGCTTTACAGATTATCAAGACTACTCCGGGTATCACTTGCGTATCCGGTGCCATGCTGTTGCTGACTCATGCTCCCGAATACGGAAATAACGGTGTAATTGTAATGGGTGACGTTGCTGTAACCCCGGTACCGGATGCCAACCAACTGGCTCAAATTGCAGTTTGTACCGCTCAGACCGCCAAAGCTGTTGCCGGAATTGATCCTCGCGTAGCTATGTTAAGTTTCTCAACCAAGGGTTCTGCCAAACATGAAGTGGTAGATAAAGTGGTGGAAGCTTTGGCAATCGCTAAGGAAATGGCTCCCGATTTGAAGATTGACGGTGAACTGCAAGCTGATGCAGCTTTGGTTCCGCACATCGGTGCAAGCAAAGCCCCGGGATCAGAAATCGCAGGTAAGGCAAACGTACTGGTTGTTCCTTGTCTGGAAGTAGGTAATATTTCTTATAAATTAGTAGAACGTCTGGGACACGCTACCGCTATCGGCCCGATCCTGCAAGGTATCGCTCGTCCGGTGAATGACCTGTCACGCGGCTGCTCTATCGACGATGTTTATAAGATGATTGCCATTACTGCCAATCAGGCTATTGCCGCTAAAGAAAACAAATAATCATTCTCCAAACAACAACATCATGAAAATATTAGTGCTTAATTGCGGTAGTTCTTCTATTAAATATAAATTATTTGATATGACTACCAAAGAAGTCCTGGCACAGGGCGGTATAGAAAAAATCGGTTTGGTAGGCTCTTTCCTGAAACTGACTTTGCCTAACGGTGAAAAGAAAATATTAGAAAAAGACATCCCAGAACATACCGCAGGTATCGAGTTCATTCTGAATACATTGGTGAGCCCGGAATATGGCGCAATCAAGTCATTGGATGAAATCAACGCAGTAGGTCACCGTATGGTACATGGCGGAGAACGTTTCAGCGAATCTGTATTGCTGAATAAAGAAGTACTGGATGCTTTTATCGCTTGCAACGATTTAGCTCCGCTTCATAACCCGGCTAACCTGAAAGGTGTGAATGCTGTTTCTGCCATTCTGCCCAACGTTCCCCAAGTAGGTGTATTTGATACGGCATTCCATCAAACAATGCCCGACTATGCATATATGTATGCCATTCCATACGAACTGTATGAAAAATACGGTGTGCGCCGTTATGGCTTCCATGGAACTTCTCATCGCTATGTTTCACAACGTGTATGCGAATTCCTTGGCGTTGATCCGAAAGGAAAGAAAATTATCACTTGCCACATCGGTAACGGTGGTTCCATTTCAGCTATCAAAGATGGTAAATGTATAGACACCAGTATGGGGCTGACCCCATTGGAAGGTCTTGTAATGGGAACTCGTAGTGGTGACATCGATGCAGGCGCCGTTACTTTCATCATGGAAAAAGAAGGATTAAATGCAACCGGCATATCCAACTTACTAAACAAGAAGAGTGGTGTATTAGGCGTTTCAGGAGTATCCAGCGATATGCGCGAACTGGAAGCCGCTGTTGCTGCCGGAAATCCGAAAGCTATTTTGGCTGAAAAGATGTATTTCTACCGCATCAAGAAATATATTGGTGCATACGCTGCCGCTCTAGGTGGTGTAGACATCATCCTGTTCACTGGTGGTGTAGGTGAAAATCAAGCCAATTGCCGTTCTGAAGTTTGTGAAGGTTTGGAATTCATGGGTGTGAAGATTGACCTTGAAAAGAACAAGGTTCGTGGAGAAGAAGCTATTATTTCTGCCGATGACTCCAAAGTGACAGTAGCTGTTATCCCAACTGATGAAGAGCTGATGATTGCCAGCGATACTCTGGCTATTCTGAATAAGTAATTTTATTGTTTGGTTAAATATATAAATTATAGAAGGCTGCTACGCGTGATGCATAGTAGCCTTTTTTTTAGGAATATTGACTTTCTCCCTCAACATACTGCTCAAGGAACATATTTTCACCATCAAATACAGCATACGAAAAATCTTGTATCCAGTCACCAAGAATCAACATACGTGAAGTACGGCTCAGCATCAAGTCTAGCATAATGTGGCGATGACCATAAATAAAATAATTGATATCCGGATGGTCTTTAAGGTAATTTTTAGTAAACAATACCAACGGTTCCTTGTCCTCTCCCATATACTCGGGTTCCTTACCACCTTCACGCTTCAGACGGCTATGCTTGGCCCATTCCAAGCCAAGTTCTATGCTCCAACGGGGATGTATGGTAGAAAACAGTGTTCGCAAAGTGGTACTATGAAACATGGAACGCAACAATTTGAACTTGGCATCTTTATCTCCCAATCCGTCACCATGTGCCAAGAAAAACTCCTTCCCATAAATCTCACAGGTCAACGGCTGACGATGAATAGTCACCCCGCACTCTTTTTCCAAGTAATCACCACACCAGATGTCATGATTACCGATAAAGAAATGCACCTCCACTCCCAAATCGGTCAACTCGGAAATCTTCCCCAAGAAACGAGTATAGCCTTTCGGCACTACCAGTTTGAACTCGTACCAAAAGTCGAATATATCTCCCAACAGGTACACTGCTGCAGCATTATGTTTTATACTATCCAGAAAATTCACCAAACGGCGCTCCTGTGTCCGCCCGTGTGCTATGGCACGAGAACCTAAATGTGCATCGGAAAGGAAATATACGTTCTTCATAATCTTACTAAATTAAATACCTCATAAATTAAAAAATCGAGAATAGAGAATTAAAAAACAACACCTTGTCCAATAACTTAGACATATTGGCAATTCTTATTCCCCAATTTTAATTCTCAACTTTCAATTTATTAGAGGAAACCCAATTCCAATTTAGCTTCTTCACTCATCATATCTTTATCCCATTCGGGTTCAAAAACCAAGTTCACGACCGATGAAGTAACTCCTTCCACAGAGTCGACTTTCTGACGGACATCCTCCATAATAAAATCTGCAGCAGGACAATTGGGAGCAGTCAACGTCATATCTAACACTACTTCTCCATCATCTTGCAAATCAATCTTATATATCAAGCCTAAATCGTATATATTCACCGGAATCTCGGGATCATATACGGTTTTCAACATGGCTATAATCTTCTCTTCTGTTTTTAAACGGGTATCTGCATCCATATCTCTCGTTGTTTTAATTGCAAATTTAATGATTTTCTACATTCTTCCTTCATCAGCATAGCTATAAAATTTGCCATCCGTTAAAATAACATGATCTATCAGTCTTATGTTCATTACTTTTGCCGCCTTGTCAAGATGTTCCGTCAACCGATCATCCTCTGTACTAGGTCGCATACTGCCGGAAGGATGGTTGTGACAAAGTGCCATGGCAACGGCCCGTTTCAACAATGCTTCCCTCAATACACAACGGACATCCACCGCTGTAGAGGCCAGTCCTCCGGAACTTATCTTTATACGGTCAATTACTTTGGAAGCCTGGTTCAACAACAATACCCAACATTCCTCTATAGGCAAATCACACATCAACGGATAAAAATATTGATAAACATCACGGGAGCTGAGAATGACCTTACGTTCTTTTCCCTCTTCCTCCTTTCGGCGCTTTCCCAATTCGGAAGCCGCCAAAATGGTGATAGCTTTGGCAGGACCTATCCCTTTATAGTGACACAGCTCATCTACAGTCGTTTTGCCCAATTCATTCAAACTATTATGATAATCACTCAACACTTTACGCATTAACTCCACTGCAGAATCCTCCGTATTTCCCGAACCTATCAGAATAGCAAGCAATTCAGCATCCGAAAGTGTCCCCACTCCATGCAACATCATCTTTTCACGAGGACGATCTTCTTCCGCCCATTGGTTTATGGTTAGTTTTTCTGCCATCTTTCTTTATTTTCCCCACCATAAAGATACATAAAAAGTCCATCACTTTAAACACCTCTTTATGGTAAAATTCTATTTATAAAAATTCTTCTCAAATGCGGCAAATTCGTTTTTCCCCAACACACAGCGTTTCCACCAGGCCCTCAGGAAACCTGTTCCATAGCCAATCAACTGAATAAAAGAAGCAAGGATGGATAATAATCCTATTTTGAAACTTTTATTTCGCAATGTGGAATCTACACAAATGATAAGAGCAAAAAGCAGCAGCAAAGACAAACTCCAGCTACAAACCAACGAATATAACAACAGGAATACAATTCCTATAGTAAAAAGTGCCGGTAACAAATGTACAACTTTCAATGATTTAGGATACTTTTTATACAGATTGATACGGGCAATACCCGAATTGTGCACTTGCTTGAAAAACTTCTTCAAATCGGTACGACGCTTGTGCCACACCCATGCTTCAGGGAACAACCGACAAGCATATCCCCCTTGAAAGATACGGATACTGAAATCAATATCTTCTCCAAAACGCATCTTAGAAAATCCTCCCAACGCTTTATATACCTCAGCCCGTACCCCCATATTAAAACTACGGGGATAGAATTTATCCATTTTTTTCTTCCCTCCACGGATACCTCCGGTAGTAAAAAACGAAGTCATGGCATAATTTATCGCTTTCTGTATATTGGTAAACGAATCATGAGCACGGTCAGGACCACCAAAAGCATCCGCCTTCTGCTGTTGAAGCTCTGACTCGACAGCCGCCAAATACCCTTCAGGCAAAATACAATCAGAATCCAATATGATAAGATATTCTCCATGCCCCCGTTCCGCTCCATAATTGCGGGTCTGCCCGGGACCGGAATTGGATTTGAAATAATAACATATATCCAACCGGTCAGCGTAATTATCTACCACTTCCTTGCACGGAACAGATGAACCATCCTCCACTACCAGGACTTCAAAATTCTTATTTGTCTGCCTTGTAAGACTGTTCAATAACTCATCCACCTCTTCAGGACGATTATAAACCGGTATAATAAAAGAATATCTCATTGCTTTATTTTGATTTTATCCATCACAGAGAAGTACAAAGAAACATAAAAAAGGCGGAGCTTGCAACAAGTTCCGCCTTTTTATATGCATATATAAATAGATTATGCCTTCACACGGCCTACATATGAACCGTCACGAGTATCGATTTCAATCGTTTCACCTTCATTGATGAATAAAGGAACACGCACAATAGCACCCGATTCCACTGTAGCAGGTTTCAACGTATTGGTAGCCGTATCCCCCTTCAGGCCCGGTTCAGTATAAGTTATCTTCATCTGCACTTTTACCGGAACATCAGCAAATAATACTGTTTCTGTAGAAGCATCAGAAACCACATCCACCACCATTCCTTCCAGCAGGAAGTCTACTCCGTTAATCAAGTCATGAGCAATAGGAATCTGGTCGAATGTTTCCTGATTCATAAAAATATAGTCTGCACCTTCCATATACAAATATTGGTGCGGGCGACGTTCCACACGTACATCTTCCAATTTTTCACCGATGTTGAAACGACGTTCCAAAACGTAACCATTAACCACATCTTTCAATTTAGTACGCATGAATGTGTTACCTTTTCCCGGTTTTACATGCAGGAAGTCAATACAGAAATACAATTTACCGTCCATACGGATAGCTGTTCCGATTTTAATGTCTTGAGCATTAATCATACTTTTCTTTGCTTATATTTGATTATTATTTCAGATTATATTCACTTACAGCTGTGATTTCGAGTGCAAAAGTAATGTAAATCAAGAAAAAACGCAAAAAGAAATCACTAAAAATGAGTTATCTCTTTGTTTATTTCAAAAAAGTCACTAATTTTGCAGCCCGTTACTCATGGTGAATAATAACATAAAATAAGTATATACAATGAAAAGAACGTTCCAACCCTCTAACAGAAAGAGAAAAAACAAACACGGATTCCGTGAAAGAATGGCAACTGCTAACGGTCGTCGCGTATTGGCCAGCCGTCGTGCAAAAGGCCGTAAGAAATTAACTGTATCTGATGAATACAACGGAAAATAATTCATCTGACCGGAAAAAACAAAAGGAGTGAAGTCGCAGAGACTTTGCTCCTTTTATTTTTTCTGACTAAACCAAACAGCCATGAAAAAGTAACTTAAATGACCAAATAAGTCAACTGAAACAACTAGGTAAGTTGACTTGCTTGTCCCATACAGTCGGCTTACTGAAAACAGTCTATTTATTTCTCCTTTCTCTCGCCCACTCCATCACATTAGCCGGAGCGCGTTCCGCCAGATATTCCTTCTTCATAAAATCCATATAGGGTGCTACGTGGTCAAAGAATTGATAATATCCCTTACACAAGTAATTCAATCCTGGTTCACCGTCTTTACTTAACATGAAACGATTCTTCGGACATTCCCCATGACAGGCAAACTCATAAGAACAGTTCAAGCACTGCTGTGGCAGACTATTGTGCTTCATCGCACCAAAAGTTTCCTGTTCTTTACTATACATCATCTCCACCAAAGTCTTCTGATAAATATTTCCCAATTTATACTCAGGAAAGACAAAATGATCGCAAGCATACACATCACCGTTGAATTCCATCACAGCTGCATGTCCACAATATTTAGCTAATGAACAAATTCCTGGCTGCTGTCCCACCCAATTGGCCAACGTAGAATCAAACAACTGAATATAGTAATTACCCACATCATTCAGCACCCATTCGTCGAAAATGGTACAAAGGAAATTCCCCCACTGCTCAGGAGTAATGGAGAAAGAAGCCAGTTCACCGTCTTTTTGCTTTAATGAAGAAAGCCGAAGACCGTCTGCACGGTTAGACAGTCGCTCGACAATGGGAGTAAACTGTATATAATGGCAATCAAGCTCGTCACGAAAGAAACGATAGAAGTCTAACGGATAATCTGCATTATAGTCATTGACCACTGCCATGGCATTCCATTCCACTCCATGCTTTTTCAACAGGTTAATCCCTTTCATTACCTTATAGAAAGAAGGTTGCCCCATCTTATTCTTCCGGTATTCATCGTGAAATTCCTGAGGACCGTCTATAGAAATGCCTACCAAAAAATTATTCTCACGGAAGAATTCACACCATTCATCTGTCAGCAATGTGCCATTTGTCTGAATGCAATTATCAATGGTTCTACCACCTGCATATTTTTTCTGAAGTTCCAAAGCTTTCTTATAAAAAACTAAAGGACGCATCAAAGTTTCTCCCCCATGCCAGGTAAACAAAACTTGCGGCATGGTTTGCGACTGAATATATTCTTTAATAAATTTCTCCAGTAATTCATCGCTCATCACATGACGCGGCTGTTCCTCATACAACTTGGATTTTTCCAAATAGTAACAATAATCACAGGCCAGATTACAAACCGCACCTACAGGTTTGGTCATTATATATAGCGGCTTTGCAAAAGGAGTTATGGTTGCTTCTTTCATTTGTTTTTCATTTAATTCCTAGTATAAAGAATACAAAGATAAAGCTATTTTTCAATATTCGTTCTTACAGTAACAGGTTTATGCTACCCTCTACCTCCAAAAGGACATTCTTCTTGCCACCCAATCTGTTTCAAATATAAGAGTTCCACCTTGCTTCAAACTCTTGAAACAAAATGAAACTCTGACCCTCTATTTAAAATATCACTTGAAAACGTGTCTGAAACGCACTTAATGACTGATTTTCAAATCCCACTCTATCCGTTATCTTAGTATAAGAGTACCGGAATCTCCATATCATATACTTATTGATATAATAATTGACAGTAAAAGAGACATCGTTCAAACGCCCGCCATAAATATGGGACCGGGTATCCGACATATCAGTATAGTTATATCCGAATACGCATTCCAACGAACCAGAGTCCGGAGTGGCAATACCACAATCCGTATGTGAATATCTATAATTACCACCTATCAGCAAACCTCTCAGTATTCCATACATACCACTCGCTTTATAATTCTTAAAATCCTTTTTCCGATTCACTTGAAGATAATAATATTGTGCTTCCAATGCCACAGAACCATATCCTGCTATCATCTCCGGTGTAAATTTTATCAGGTTCTTTGCATCCGGAATCAAGGCATTCACAGCTCTGACTTTTGCAATACGCGTCGGGAAATTAGCCCCCAAGTCAAAGCTAGTATGGTTAAGTGTAGGTTCGCTATTGTATCTAGGTGTTTCGTAAGCACCGGAAATACCCAACTGAAACAATCTCCCTGTATCATGTAAAGGACGATAGACCAAGCGGCTCATAGCACCATAACCCATTTTACCCAATTCATTGGATTTCTTCTTAAGAGCCTCGCTCTCCACATGAACACTAGCTGTACCGAAAAAATCATTTTTGTCATACACAAACATAGCTCCCATCAGCCGGCTGTTGAAAAAAGCCTCATTACTTGCCGGCTCCTCCATGGTTACTTTCATAGACGAACTAGTAGAACTTTGAAGCCCGAACTGATGTACAAAATTCCCTACACGTAATAACGCATGTGAGGAAAATTGTCTTTCTACAAATATGTCTTTTAAACTGACCTTTCCATACGCATAGCCTATATCCACTTTCGCTTTATATTTTCCATAGGTTGCTTTTACACCTATCCGGGCATCAGGAATCGCTACACCATCTACAAAGTTTTTATTATCTGAATGAAACAAGCCTCCATCCATTAAGATTCGTCCCGTAGGACGTATTTGCAAGACTGATTGTTCCTGTGCATTTACCTGTACGGAGAGCAATATCAGGAGAAAGACTCCTAATGATACAAGATTTTTCATAATATACAGTTTTAATGGTAACCATCTAAGTGCCTTGTCAATCGGTCTCTGATTTTTGTCATACTGAGGGCAGTGAAGAATCTGTAAGGCCACACAATGAAAGCAATCAACCAGATTCTTCCTCCCATCAGCACCCGGTCAATAGCCATGCTTTTAGGATTAGCAAAAACGCTTGTCCGGTTCATCTAAGAAAAACATTACATTAAATAGTTACGGCTTATGGTTAAGTTATAGGGGATTATTTTTTGGAAGCAGACTGAACGAGTCCTGCTTTTTGCAGCTTGGAAAACTCATCTTTCGCCTTATTAAGCTGTTTCACAAAAGCATCGTTGGCATGGAGACGGGCAACAACAGCACTAGCCACAATTCGGGCAGCATCCACATCACTTTGGAAATGATACCCACAAATAACACGACTCTGTCCCATTTCAAATCCTCTTTTCAGAATCTCATTCTGCCTGTCAGGATTGACTTCTGCCAAAACAAGGGCAGTAGCCCATCCTATGGCTGTATGTCCCGAAGGATAGGAACCATTCGTTGAAAGTTCTTCCTGCTGTTCGGGATTACAAGTCATTTCATTGAAAAAACTAAAAGGACGTACACGCATATAATACTCTTTAGCATGACGGGTAGCCAAATCTCCGGCATCCTCTCTCATATTAATAATGAGCCTATACAGTTCTGGTGTTTTATCCCTCGTTATTTCAATACCAAAAGCCTCCGAAAAGGCAAAGGGAACGCCATCACCATTTACACGGGCATCACTGGCAGCTTGTTCACCCCGAGGAGTATCCCTTTGCAATTTCCCCCAGTCGTAACGGGCTTTGTCATACAAGAACAAAATACTTCCGGCTTCAGGAGGAGGAGGCAGCAACTCCAGACTATTGGCAACCTCAGATTCTTCCAAATAATAAAGTTCGGGATTGGTTCTTCTATCCTTTATTTTTTTCTCTTGTGCAAAGATGTTTAATGAAACGGCACAAAACACTAGAAGTAAGGCAAACTTTGTTTTCATGATAAAAGTTTAGTTTAAACGGTTAATTAATAAAATTCAATTGGTTTTTCGAAAAACATTTTAATCATCTACGGAACATACGACAGACAATCAGAGTGTCCGCATCTGACGGAAACAAAAGTAGTGTTTGAAATTATCCCGAAAATACCTTTTTAATCCCGTTTCTTCCTTTTATATGACCAAAACATCCTAGAAGAGAAAAGGAGAGAAAAAGGAGAGCCGGAAGTGTTTCAGCACTTCCGGCAAAAAAGCCATTCCTTATAATAAAACAGATACACGAAACCGGCTCTACGAAATACAGTAAATTGAGATAACTCTAAAGATGAACTTATTTTCTTCTTGAACTGATACGGTCATAAAGCAGATTGATGACTTTACAATCAAACTCCCCCTCAGGATAAAGTTGTTCTATTTCTTTCCTTACATTATACTTATGTCTTGTTACCGTTGCCTGATCTACATCCAGCACTCTTGAAATAATAGTAGCATCAATATCTTCTATCATCAGAAGTATCGTTATAAAATATCTTTCTTTTCCCCTTCGTTTCATAAAGGATAATTTACCCAATTCAGGATATTTGTCAGCAAAATCCAAACACACCTGTTTCAGTTCCTGACGCATCTTATCCTCTCCCTCTGTTTTTCTGTATCCCAAGGCATCAAACAGGGTCTTGACTTTTTTGGCAACCTCATGAACATCCATTTCCAGTTCCTCCCCATTCATCCCGACATCATCCGGATTTATCCTTTTTTTATCCATCAGTGCTTTCCGAGTTTCTCTTTTCCGTCTTTTCAAAAGGAAAAGAGCAAGAAAAGCCGATAGCAGCACTGCTATTGACAGGATGATATACAGCGCATAGGACATCTCTTCTTTTTCTATCAAGATAGGAAGCAAGCCTGATTTACCATCAAAAAGGAATAATCCTGACTTACATCCCAAAACCGCTTTCCGTCCATTGACGGCAATACAAGGCTTGCTAAAAGCCAAATCGCAGAATAATGGTTCTGGAACACCGACATCATCCAATCCCTTAAAACTCATGCCATAATAATAGAGTATGAAAAAGCCCTCATTAGGATTCTTTTCAAGAGCTCCCGATATTGATTTCACATGTTTCACTGGCAGCAAGGTCGCATTTTCCTCATTAACGATTCCCAACGAGGTATTCAAGTATTTATTTCTACCATTCACTATCACACCATAAACACTCTCATACCCTGATAAATCACGTATCTGCCAGAAAGATTCCTGCGGCCTGTTTAAAGGCCTTCCATACAATCCTTTGTTCAAGGTCGTTACATAAATACTGTCCTCATTCTCACAAATTCCGGTAATATAAGCGTCGATAGTATCTTTCTCCCCCTTATCTGACACGACCGGAATAGAAGTTACAATATGGTCCTGCTGTTCATCTATAATACCTAAATATTCCCTAGTACCCACATAAAGACAATGTTCCGCGGTGGAATAATAAAGAGAAGTGATATTATTCTGCTCTTTCGTGTTACTGAACTGCAAAAGACACTCCGCTCTATTGCTTTTAATCTTATAAAGTTTCTTACGCGTAGCAAGAAAGAAAGTATTAGGACTGGTTTCCAAAAATTTTATAATATCATTACCCACAATATCCAAACCTTCAATCTTTCCTAAAGACTTTGATTTGAATTCCGGATGATTATAGACGAACTTATACAGATGTAAACGAAGATCATCGGTAATAAAGAAAATGGAGTCTCCCGTCCTTTTATCACTAACCGCCAATACATTATTGTCTAAATCTGCCGAGTTCTGCCGCAAGGCAAAAGAAAGCATAGCCTCTTTACATGCCAGATGCAGAAAGTCTTTCCCCATAAAGCCTATCTGTCTGGCGATAGTACTGACTCCATTCGGCAAATCATATTTTAAAGTGTAACCGTCTTTAACATAAAGTATAGAATTAGCACTGATAAACCATTCATCCTTGTCGGGGCCTTGAGCATACAAGTAGCACCGTCCTTTGTGTACAAACGTCTTTTTTCCATCGGGAGCTATCTTGAAAACCGAATTTTCCAACAAAGCATATACCGTATCATTATAAACACTGACATTGGTAACCAGAGAATCTATAACAGGTCGTTTAAAATCCGTTTCAAGATTACGGACAACGAACAACCCCTGTTCACTAGCCACATATAGTCTTTTTTCCTTTATCACGACCTTGTTCACCCCACAGTTTTTACTACATTTCCCTAGTTGAATGGGAGTAAGTTCATGAGATGTGGAACCATCTTTCAAATTCAATCTAAACAGTCCATTACTAGTCCCCACATACAAACACTGTTTATCATCATCCAAAGTCATACTATATACCGAATAATTCATCCTCTTATTTTTTATGTAGTAAGTCTGGGTCTGCTGAGAGGATTTAGCCAGCAGCTTCAAACCAGCATCTCTTGTTCCCACAAACAGAGAATCTTCACTATATTCCAATATATCATATATACGCCGGTTGCTATTAATGGAATAGGTCTGGCAATTATTATTCACTTTTTCTATGATACAACCGTCTTCCTGACCAATATAAAGTTTATCCGCATCTGCTGTCGAACGGCTGATACATGATATAGGAGCGTCAAATGTATTGATATTGCAAGTGAGCTTTATAGGTTTCGGGACAAGTGCATCCTTGCAGCCTGTCAAACAGAACAAGGCTAATATAAAAAGAAAGTACAGGCTTTTTTTCATATTCAATTTTACTCATTTAAGTGATATCGATTAAACAAAGGCTTTCTACAATCAATCAAAAAGTTGAATGTCCGTTATGTTTATGCAAATATAATACGTTTTCTCAAAATCCGGAAGGTTCTTAACAGATTATTAGCTAATTCCTTCATATGCCCTCTATATACAAAAGAAGTTATGTCAAAACCCAGATGATTCTCTCACCCGGCTTAACATAACTTCTCCTGAAATAAAAAAATATATTAATCTGATTTATTTCAACAGTACTCCTATCTCACCAACAGCAGTTACTGCCTTATTATTTATTTCGGTAACAGGCTCCAATTTAAAATAACGGGCCGGATAAGTCTTTCCGAAACGTACAAAATAAGGAACAGGATTATGCATGATATTACTGAATTCACCTGTAGCGTCACACTTCATCCAATCCTTACCATTCCGGCTGACATAAAAGTTGTATTTATAGATAGTGCCAGTCAGATCCTCCTCCTGTGCAGGAGCATAACTAAAACCGGCTATTTCCACTTCTTTACCCATATCAACCACCAAGGGAGTTAAAGTTTCGGTTTTCCAAACAGTTTCCTGTTTTCCATCAATGGCTGCGGCTGCATCCATGCCCACTGTTTTCCAACCATCCACCGGGACATCACTCAAGGTTACTTTCATTGTTTTATCAACCAATGGTTCAGCATAATACAAGCCGATGTTACTGATATTGACGGTTCCACGAGCACTCGTAACTGTCACTCTAACCTTTTCGGCATAACTATCTGAGAAAGGCAACAACCGTTTATATCCCACCGTAGTTCCCTCACCCACATGATGCCATGCGCCATTGGCAAACACTTCTACTGTAAAACCTTCCACACGCTGGCCTTTTGTAATATCCTCCTGAATTAAGAAAGTATTAACAAGTGTATTCTTCCTCACCTTATATTCTTTCGTATCTCCTACTTTGGCTGTCCATATCCTATTTCCCTTCTCAACTTTATTATCGGCAAAGGTCTTTTTTATATATTCCGTCAACTCCTTGATACGTTTCACATCATTCTCGTGCATCAAACCACGTTTATCGGGTGGAATATTCAGCAACAAAACAGAGTTACAGCCCACAGAACGATAATAAATATTCACCAAGTTGGCAAGTGAACGAACTTGATTATCCTGTTCGGCATGATAGAACCATCCCGGACGGATAGAAACATCAACTTCAGAAGGATACCAGAACAAATCCGATGCTTTAGATACCAATTCACGGCTTCCCAAATCCTTGGACATAGCATTTATGCCCAATCTCTTATAGACTTCATCAGAACCCGGATAAGAATTAGGCATCAAAGCCGTTGCACTCCATTCCGTAGTACGTCCCAATCCACCTTCATTACCTACCCAACGCACATCATCGCCCATGATAGCGGTAACTGCCTTAGGTTGAAGACGACGGATAGTCTTCAAAATAGCGTCCCAATCATATTCCTGCTTCTTTCCGTTAGGTCCTTCGCCATTAGCTCCATCAAACCATACCTCGTGCACTTCTCCATAATTGGTAAGCAGTTCAGTCAGCTGTTCGATGAAAAACTTATTATAAGCTTCTCCTTGTCCGTAACATTCCGCATTACGATCCCAAGGAGAAAGATAAACTCCGAATTTCAATCCATACTTGTCACAAGCTTTGCGGAGTTCCTGTACCACATCCCCTTTTCCGTTTTTCCATGGAGAAGAAGCAACCGAATGCTTGGTTGTCCGGGTAGGCCACAAACAGAAACCATCGTGATGCTTGGCAGTAATGATAGCCATTTTGAAGCCACCTTCCTTCAGAGCTCTTACCCATTGTTCACAATCCAATTCGGTAGGATTGAAAATGGCCGGATCTTCTTTACCATCTCCCCATTCACGGCCTGTAAAGGTATTAATACCAAAATGAAGGAAACAAGTGAATTCCATTTGTTGCCATGCCAACTGTTGCGGTGTAGGCACCAAGCGGGAAGCCATATCTATCTTCTGTGCCGTAGTCGCTCCTGCCGGAAAAGCTACGTGTTTCTCATAATACTCCTGTGCCTGAGTTCCCAGAAAAGCACAAAGTAAGGCTGCGGTTAGAATCGTTTTTCTCATTTTTCTTTATTACTAGGTTATTTTAATGGACAAATCATAAACTCAAACGTATGCTTCTCCACCGGAACACGATATGGCGGCAATACCCCCGGACCACAAGTCGCAGTACCTACCCCCGACTGTTCCGCATCTAAGTGAACATTTATAATCCCTGTTCTCTCAAGTTTATTAATATGAGTAGCTTTATCTACATTAGAATCCGTAAATGGAATAACACAGAACTGAAACACTTTATCCGAACGGAAAGACAAACCTTCTCCTGCCTCATCCGCCAATTCCATCCAACGCACATCCGTACGGTTTCCTGTAGCCTGGGGCTTCACATAATAATGGAACATACGTTCTGCATCTGTATGGTAAATTCCGATACATCCAGACTGATTACGGTCTATATAAGTTTCATGTTCACCACGTCCCAAATAAGAAACCTTGTTATAGGCATACGGCATTTCAAATGCCAGGCCCACTCTAGCCAATGAAGTAACAGCAGAAGTATCCGGCAAGAAAGTTGTCTTTACTTTTAATGCACCATTGCTCTGCAAGGTATATACAAAGGTAGCCATTCCCAACTTTACGCCTTTAGCATTCCATAACTCTACTTCCGCTTTACCACCAGTTTCAGATGCTTTGACAAAAGTAGCTTTTTGAATCATATTATCCAAACCTTCTTTCCTCCAAACTTTGGCTCCTCCTGTTTTTTCCCTACTGTCATTGTCCGTAACAGGACGATAAAGGCTGAGAACTACAGGAGATGAAAGCATCTCTTTACCTTTATATATATAAGAGCGTAAAGCGCCGGTTGCAGGATCAATATCTATCTTCACCTTATCAGCCAATTTGATTTCCGGCGCACGGTACCCTTTGTTGGCAGACAGTACAAACTGGTCATAGGCCACTTCGTCATGAGTTCCAATAAAGGGAGTTGCCTTATCAGGCGTCCAAGACAGATTTAAATAAGCCTCACGAATCGTAGAAGGCAACTTTACAGCACCCAAAGAGAATGTTACAGCCTCATGAGGGGCACAGTCTGCTTTTCGAGTTCCTTCTGCTATCACTTTCCCATCATCCCCCATGACCTGCCAGTGCAACGTATAGGCATTCAAATTGGTAAAGTCATACCAGTTCTTAACTTCCACTGTCAGCTTCTTAGGATCGGTCAGTGCCGATTTGATATATTGATACTCCTTCTTCACTTCAATGAGGTGCGGATGCGGTTCGCGGACTGCATTGACCAACCCGTTACAACAGAAATTGCCAAAACTGGGTACATCCTTCGGACCATAATCCCCACCATAACTCCAATACCATTTACCATCCTTATCTATCTCGCGGAAAGATTGATCCACCCAATCCCAGATACAACCTCCCTGAACAATCGGTTCGGTTTCGAATACATGCATATATTCCTTTAATCCTCCGCCACTATTACCCATAGTATGCAGATACTCTGTCATGATGAAAGGACGATAGACTTTAGGTTCTGTCTGGCGGGCATAGGCCATGAGTTCTTCCACGCTGCGATACATACGGCAATAGATATCGGTATTATAATTCTGTTCGGCCCGTTCATATTGTACAGGACGACTTTTCTCCACTGACTTCATCCAGTCATATGTACGTTCGAAGTTAATACCGTTTCCGGCTTCATTCCCCAATGACCAGATGACGATAGCCGGATGATTCTTGGAACGCTCATACATACGTTGGGTACGATCCATGTGGGCAGGCAACCAAGTGGAATCTTTGGCCAATGAAGCAGGTCCATACCCCATGCCATGCGATTCAATATTAGCTTCATCTATCATATAAAGTCCATAACGATCACAAAGCTGATACCAATAAGGATGGGTAGGATAATGCGAATTGCGGACCGTATTGATATTATGCTGTTTCATCAATTTGATATCTTTTTCCATCAGTTCCTTGCTTACAGTCCGTCCTAATTGGGAATGTTCATGACGGTTCGTTCCCTTTACCAAAACCGGCACACCATTGATGCAAAAACGTCCGTCCTTAATTTCCGAAGTGCGGAAACCTACTTCACATCCGGTAAGTTCCGTTACTTTACCTGTTACATCTTTCAATTCCAAGATCAGTGTATAAAGATTCGGATGCTCAGCACTCCAGACTTCCACATCCGACAAACTTTGTTCATCCAACTTCAAGAAATGGCTCAATCCCTTCGATTTGATAGGATATTCACCTTGCAGAACCGCCTTACCGGTTTTATCTTCCAGTCGGTAAGCAAAAGTAGTCATGGAAGTAGAAGGCCCTTCAATGGTAGCTTCCAAACCGAAAATACCTTCTTTATATTGTTGTTTGTCTAAAGAAGAGGTTACTTTATAATCGGCTATATACTGTTTAGGAGTGCTGTAAAGATACACATCACGTTCAATACCACTCAACCGCCACATATCCTGGCACTCCAAATACGATCCGGCGCTCCAACGGTAAACCTCCAATGCCACCGTATTCTCACCTTTCTTCAATTTATCAGTGATATCCCATTCGGCCGGTGTCTTTGAACCTTGATTATAGCCCAACAGATGTCCGTTCACCCAAATATAGTAAAAAGAAATCACTCCTTCACAACAGATAACCACACGGCGGTCTTCCCAATCGGCAGGAATTGTAAAGGTACGTCTGTAGGAACCGACTTCATTCTCTTTATATGGAACTAAAGGCGGATTCTTTTTAAAATGGAACAGTTTGTCATCGAACTCATAGGTTTCGTTTACATAAATAGCTGTTCCATATCCTTGACGTTCCCAATTGCCGGGAACCTGAATATCCGCCCATCCTCCTGTATAAAACTCCGGTTTATAAAAATCCTTCGGACGGTTATCGGGATTCTTTACCCAATGGAATTTCCAACTACCGTTCAGACTCATGTAATAAGGAGAAGATTCATAATCTCCGTTACGGATATCAGATACGGTTTGATAAGGCCACACATAAGTATGAGGGGCCAGTTTGTTCAGTCCGACAGCATATTGGCTCTGCCATTCGGGTTGTTGTTGCGCCATTACTGGAAATATAACCAGAGCAGCCAAAAAATATAATAATGTATTTCTCATATATCTATTTATTCTATCATTACCTCATCAAAATAAATCCTTGCCTCTTGTCCGGGGCGTACATGGGTTGCAGGACACTCTCCGGCTCCTTTAGCAATAATCCGCACATAACGGCCAATTTCCTTATTCAAATCAAGTACCACATCCTCTTTGAAAGTCCCTTCACGGAAAATCTCTCCATCCGTGAACTGTTTACCGGATACTTTACGATAATCCCGATTATCATTTGAGACCCACACTTCAATATCTGCCGGTTTATGGGCAGCCATGCCATAATTCGTTATGCATCCCACTGATACAGAACGAAGCGACTCCTTCTTTTGCAAATCTATAGTAAAAGCGACAGAATCACTGCTTTCCCATGAATGCCATTCGAAATCCGACTGGCGCAAGCTGCCACGTATACCATTTACTAAAATCTTCCCAGCCTGTGTATTTCCTAAAACAGGTTTGGCGGTAGCCTTATTCCAAACCAAAGGCAATGTCAATGTTTTTCCCATCTGCCGACCTGCTCTATAAGTCGTACACTTTATAGTTTGTGTACCGGTCACCATCAACGGGCTCTTATATAGCAGAGACCGGTCTGTCGGCTCCTTACCATCCATTGTGTAACGGATTTCCACATCAGGACGTTCACATTCCAGTTTCACCTGTAGCTTTCCATTTACAGGGGTTACCGTATGTTGTATATTATACATGGAACAGGCAAACACAATCCCTTTAGCAGACAGATGCTCGTTGAATTTATCCATTGCTACCAAAAAACTTCTCCAATTTTTATGCCAAGGCTGTGTCCAAGCCACTTCGGCTAAAGCAGCCAGACGAGGGAACAGCTGATATTCCACATCTTCCGGTTTATTGCAAAACTCAGTCCACATAGAAGCCTGTACTCCCATCAGCAAGGAACGTACCTCCGGACTCCATTCTTTCTGTATCGGTTCATACCTATATACATCCTTCAATGTATTATTCCCAAAATAGGTCAAAGGTTCAAACCATTGCGGTCCCTGATAACGAATCAAATACATGATACGTGCAGGAGTCATGACAAACCTATGCCCTTGCTCCGCTGCCTTGACGGCAGCCTGACCGTAGCCTCTCCAACCATAAATAATTGCTCCGTCGGGAATCCGGGTATTGGTCAGTTCATCCCAGCCCATGGCTTCTTTCCCTTTGCTTTGTACATATTTACTCATTCTCGCCATAAAATAACCTTGCAACGCTTCTTCGTCCTCCAAGCCTTCCTGTCGCATACGCTCCTGACAAAGCGGACACTCCTTCCAATGCGTTTTCCGAGCCTCATCCCCACCCAAATGAATATACCTGGAGGGAAACAACTCCACCACCTCGTCAATCACCCCTTGCAAGAAAGTGAACACACTATCGTTTCCTGCACAGAAGATCACATCCGCATGATTTCCTCCCAATCCTGGAAGGACACCGATAAATTTATCGACCACAGGACAAGCCAACAACGGATAAGAAGCCAACGCAGCATTACTATGAGCCGGCATTTCAATTTCAGGAATCACTTCAACCTGATGTCGGGCGGCATACGCCACTATCTCACGGATATCCTCCTGTGTGTAAAATCCTTTTTCTACAGTCGGTTCACCCTGCCGGGGATTACGACGCTCCGGAAAAGATTTTCCAGGACGATCTACACGCCGTGAACCGATTTCCGTAAGTAAAGGATATCTCTTTATTTCAATACGCCAACCATTATCATCCACCAAATGCAGATGCAGGGTATTGATTTTCAACATTCCCATACAATCGATAATACGAAGCAGATTCTCTTTCGGAATAAAAAAGCGGGCCACATCCACCATCAATCCACGATATCCGAAACGAGGTTCATCCTTGATTGTCATAGCCGGCACGCTCCAATCCGCAGTTTCCGCCACCGCTGTGCCCTCAATGGAAGCAGGCAATAACTGACGAATAGTCTGCAAGGCATAAAAGAAACCTTTTGTATCTGAAGCTTTAACTATTATCTGCCTGGGAGTTATTTCCAGATGATACGCCTCACTCTTTAATGCGTCATCGGTAAGGAAACTGATTTTTCCCTTCTTTTCTCCAACCTTCACACAAGGAGTAAATCCGGCCGCCTGGGTAAAAAGAGCAGAGAAACAGCGTGCAACCTCTGCCTGCTCCTCATTTTCTACCGTAAAGTCTGTTTTTCCGGAGAAAGTAAAATAACCTGTACCCGGAGTAATACTCTCCGGGCAGGGAACAATAGATATAGATTGGATTAGGTTGTCAACAGGTAAGGCCATAGTCGCAAATAACGACCATAGCAAAATCAAACAAGCGTATTTCATGATATATGCTATTTTTCTTATTCTTTGTCTCTATCGGGTGAAAAGCGTACCGGATCATTATACTGCTCCTGCAATCTTGCCAATTCAGTCTTCAGCTCCGTCACAACCGATTCATATTCTTTCTGACCATAAAGATTGTGCATTTCCGTAGGGTCTGCCTGTAAATCATACAATTCCCATACATCAATATCATTATAGAAATGAATTAATTTATAACGCTCTGTACGTACACCATAGTGACGTTTCACCATATGTTCTGCCGGATATTCATAAAAATGATAATACAATGATTTGCGCCAATCAGCAGGTTTTTCTCCTTTCAACAGTGGAAGCAACGAAACACCTTGGATATCTTCAGGAACAGGAGCACCTGCCAATTCCAGAAAAGTAGGTGCATAATCTATGTTTTGCACTAATTCTGTAATATCACCTTTCCGGTCGAAACCTTTGGGCAACCGCATTATAAGCGGAGTATGCATGGATTCTTCGTACATAAAGCGTTTGTCAAACCAACCATGTTCTCCCATATAGAAGCCTTGGTCTGAAGTATAAACCACCAAGGTATTGTCCAGCATATTCTTTTCTTTCAGATAATCCAGTACACGGCCTACATTATCATCCAACGATTTCACTGTTTTCATATAGTCACGCATATAGCGCTGGAACTTCCAATCGGCCAGTTCTTTACCCTGAGGATTCTTTTTATAAAAGTCATCAATAATGGGACCATAAAACTTATCCCATGCCGCACGCTGCCCCTCATCCATACGTCCGATATAATTTTCATAAAGAGCCTTCAAACGGGTTTGTTTATCGGGGCGAAGCATCTTAAGGTCATAAATCATATCCATATCCTTCACGATGCTCATTTCCTGTGCCGCTGCCGCAGGGCGTCCTTCATAATCATCAAAGAAATTATCGGGCAACGGAAAAGTTTTATCTTCATACAAAGACAAGTTACAAGTATCTGCCAGCCAGTTGCGATGAATAGCCTTGTGATGAATTAAAATACAAAAAGGTTTGTCCTTATCTCGTTTGTTCTCCATCCAGTCTATGGCATCATCAGTAATGAGATTGGTTATATACCCATGTTTTTGAATGGTGTCATTGTCTTGCGTAATAAAATCCGGATTATAATAATCACCTTGTCCGGGTACAATCTCCCAATAATTGAAACCTGTGGGCAAACTCTCTAAGTGCCATTTTCCGATAAGGGCGGTCTGGTATCCGGCCTGTTGCAGCAGCTTCGGAAAAGTCTGTTGCGAACCATCAAATATACAAGTGGTATTATCATAGAATTTATTAGCACAACTATGCTTGCCGGTAATCATGCAGGCACGGCTGGGACCACTCAATGAATTGGCCACAAAACTATTTGTAAAACGCACTCCATCATTAGCAATGCGGTCAAGGTTGGGCGTTTCCATATAACGCTTGTCATAGCAACTCATCATCTGGGCAGTATGGTCATCGGTCATTATATACACGATGTTGTAAGGTTTCTGCTCCTCAGTTTTCTTTTGTGAAGCGCATGATGACAGAGATGCCACAGCAGTAATGCCGGTCAAAGAAAAAAATAATCCTGATTGTAGGTTGTTCATATTCATAAATTTAAATAAGCAAAGAATTAACATCCGCAAAGATACAAGTTATATTATTGTTTCTTGTCTGGAAATGACTATTTTATATCTGAGAATGTCCAGAAACAGGTTACAGACAAGAAAAAAACAGATGCAAGGCGCAGGTGCGCCCTGCATCCGGAAAAATCCAATAAAGACCTATTGAATAAAGCGTTCTATCATGTTTCTTTAATTAGTATAACCATAATTATTGTCACTATAGTCAAGAGCTGAATTGGTGTCTATCTCATCTTTCGGAACCGGGAGCAATAAATTTTTCTTCAAGAAATTTTCATCATTCAAATTTCCATCATTAAAAATACGTTCTCCCCAATTGCCGTTCCGTTTAGGATTATTGGCCACTGATTCTTGAATAATTCCATGCCCATTGTTGACCTCAAAAGCCTTTTTCAGAAACTCTGTGCCGCGTAAACGCATTTTCTGATACATTTCCGGTTCACCGGCACCTTCAAAAATACGTTCAAAATAAATTTTCTCACGCACTTGTTCTTTAGACAAGCCACTCCTCCAGTCAGCCGGCTGAGACGCGTTTCCTGATTGACGCGCTCTCTTCAGCACCTCATTGGCAAATGTTATCGCCTTATCAGTCTGCCCCAATTCATTATATACATCCGCTGCCATCAGTAACATATCTGCATAACGATACAAAATTAAATTCTTATGACTGTTATTACCACTCTGCTCAGGATCCCACGGCTTCTTGAAATAGGGCCATGACTTTGTATTGGTAGATGGCTTTTTTGTCGCATTTTCCAACAAAGACAACAAGCCTTTCAAATACCCTTTTTCAGCGGGAGTCGCAGTAGCCGTATCGGCAATCATAGCATAAAGTTCTTCAGCTTTCGGACTAGCCGGATCAGCTAATTTCTCGTAAGGAATCCGTCCTACATACAACTTGGGTTTCTTCCATCCGGCAGGTTTTTCTTCTCCTCCAATGGTATATGTAAAATAAGGATATGCATATACAGTATCGCGTGCCGAAGCTATAGGCTCCTCTTTAGGTTTCTCACCTTTTCCTACTCCGGCATAAGACTTCCAATAAGTCAGGAATGTGCTTTCAATACGTGGATCACCGGGATAAGTAGCCCAAAAATAATCATACAAAGCTTTTGAAGCACGTATGCGGTCCCAAGCCTGCCCATTACAAGAGCCATTAGGAGCGACCAGCCAGCTACCCCGGTTACGGGTGGTAGAACCTGCAAGTGCAAAATTCAATTGAAAAATAGATTCCGGAGAACCTTGTACATAATCAACAAACAAATCACTGAATTTATCCGCCAGCCGGTATTTAGACATTACCTCATCAAAACACGCTTTCGCCTTCTCCCAAGCCGTATTATCACCCTGACAGCCCAAAGTATGATAAAGTTTTCCTAGATACGCTTTCGCTGCCCACTTCGTTGCAAAACCGTCATCATCTTTTTCCGGTAAATTCTCATAAGCGAACTCCCAGTCAGTACGTACCAATTCAAAGACCTCATTTTTAGGAGAACGAGGAACAGCTACTCCGTCATGAGCAGAGGGAGTGGTCTTTAAAGGTACATCTCCATAGGTAACTGCCAAATTGTAATAAGCCAATGCACGCAAAAAACGAGCAGCCGCTTCCATTGGCAATTTATCAGCCGATTCTAACGGACTATCGGCAATATTGGCAATGAATGCATTTGTTTCACCAATCACTTTATACATCCCTCTCCACGCCATTGTGTTTATAGTTTCATCAATTCCTCCGTCCATAGAGACCAATAAATCTGTAGAACTGCCATTTGTTTGTGACCATCCAAAACCACAATATCCAAATGTTACTTCCTGCCATGCCTGGCCATAAGCATTATCAGCCGACATATATCCGTAACATCCCATCAAAGCCTGTTTGGCATTTTCCACAGTACTAAACTGAGTTTTTGTATTTATCGTATATTGCGGGTCTTCATCCAGCCACGATTCGCAGGATGCCAATAACAAAGCACCTGCTAATAAAAATATATATTTTAGTTTTTTCATTTTACAAAAAAATTATCGGTTAAACTATTTAAAAGGCCACATTTAATCCAAAGACATAAGAACGTTGGCTTGGAAATGCATTCATATCAATGCCCGGGCGTAATCCATCAAAAGCAAACGAATTGATTTCCGGATCGTATCCACTGTAATTAGTGATGACAAATGCATTTTTAACCGAAGCAAATACACCTATATTCTGAAAGCCGATTTTCTTCATCCAAGATTTTGGCAATGTATAATTCAAAGTGATATCCGAACAACGCAAGTAACTTCCATCCTCAATATAACGGTCATAAACCACGTTCTTTACATTCGCCGTAGCCGACGGATAAAGATTTGAATGATTTTCTTCCGTCCAGATATTCCGGAATGCTTCTTGTGTCAAATTACCAGCTTGCCGAGAGGGAGTATAATAACGGATATTCGTATTCAATATCTGATTACCATGCACACCATTAAAAGAAGCCGAGACAGACAGGTCTTTCCAGGCAATACGAGTTTGGAAACCATAAGTAAAGTCCGGATTCGGATTGCCTAAAATGGTTTTATCCTTTTCATCCACAACACCATCCTCATTCATATCCACCGCTTTTATATTACCGGCTCCCAAGTCATTGGCCACAGAACTGGAATAATATTTGGTTGATCCGTCAGCAGCCGTATAAGCAACTTTTCCATCTACAATATCTTCCGGCTGAATAATACCTTGAGTCTTATATCCGAAGAACAATCCCGGTGCCTCACCTGCAATGAAAAGATTAGCAATACCAAAATGATCCCCTATAGAAGTTCCCTGATATCCACGCACATTTTTCAAGGTTCCAAAATCTGTCGGTGCAAAACCCAGATCACCAATTTTTGATTTATTAAAACCAATGTTTCCGCCCAAACTCCAACTCCAACCGTTCAAGTTACGGAGAATATCTCCATTCAAACTAATTTCAACACCTTTGTTTTTCAACGAACCTTGATTCAACATCACACTTGCAAAACCACTGGAAGCAGGCAATGAACGCGAAATAAGCAAATCATTAGTTTTTTTCTGATATACATCTACTGATCCTGACAGACGGCTGTTGAAAAAAGCAAAATCAAAACCCACATTCCAAGAAGATGTACGTTCCCACTTCAACCCGTCATTCTGCAAATTGCTTACCGCCATTGCCAAAATCTGATCCCCTGTGGCTTTTGCATAATCTATTATTTGTGAATAATCAGAGAAAGTAGCATAAGGATTAATGCCCTGATTGCCTGTAACACCAAAACCTAAACGTATTTTCATTTGATTCAACCAGTTAATATTCTTCATAAATTCTTCCTGCTCCATACGCCAAGCTAAAGAGAAGGAAGGAAAGTAAGACCATCGGTTACCCTTTTTGAATTTACTTGATCCGTCCGCACGTACAGATGCAGTAAGCAAATATTTATCATAAGCAGAAAGATTGATACGACCTAGATAAGACAGTAACTGATAATCCTTTTGGGTAGGTTGTTCATGAGTCTTCACAGAAGCAAGGTGTAACCCTTTTGTACGTAAGTCAAAATTAGAGAAACGAGTACCCTTCACATTCTTATTCAAGAATGTATGTCCGTCATAAGTTACACCAGCAGTAGCTCCCAGATGAATACCTTTCGCCAAGTCAATATTTAAATTCAATAAGTTTTCTATATTATAATTGGTCTTATTCAAGTTAGCCATGGCTAGCACACCTTGATCATTAGCACCGATAGTGAGCTGCATACCATACCAACGAGCACGTTCGTTTATATTCACATTTCCCCCGGCACGAAGATTATACGAAAGATATTTGCAAATATTCCATTTCAAATCCAGACTACCGCCAAAGCTTTTATCATCCGTTATATCATCATAGTCATCCCGCCAGCTATAAACAGTAGTTTTTGCATCCATGTCCGTTTGTAATGTCGGGTCGTCTGCCGGAATTTCATAAGGAGCTGTATCCAGTACTGTACGTGCCAATGAACCGGCAATACCACCTGTCGTATTACCTCCGGTCATCATATCATTTTGTTTGATAGATCCATTCAGAGCAAGTGCCATAGTAACGGACTTTGAAAGGTTAGCCGTAAGGTTTGCACGCAAATCACCTTGTTTAATACCTGTATTACTTACAATACCTTTTATATCCTTAAAGCCACCCGAAACATAATAAGTCATTGCATCCGATCCTCCGCTGACCGATGCAGAATAAACTTGAGAGAAAGCGGATGAATAGGCTTCTTTCTGCCAGTTCTTATAACTCAAGACACGATAGTATTCAGGGTTGGTAGGATCTTTCTTATATTTATCCAAGTTTTCACCATACACATAATGCATCTCGCCATTTGCTTGCGGATAGTACTTTTCCTCGCCGGAATTAGCCTTCATATTGGCATAAGCAGCGTATTGTTCCAGATTCAACATATTATGCAGGTTACGGGCGTCCGCAATAGTAAAGTTTGCAGTCACGTTTACTTTAGCTTTACCTGCCTTCCCTTTTTTAGTCGTAATGATAATAACACCATTCGCACCGCGGGAACCATAAATTGCCGTAGCCGAGGCATCTTTTAATACAGTGATATCTTCAATATCCGCAGGATTCAAAGCACTTAAAGGATCTTGCGCAATTTGGAAATCACCGCCACCCATAGCCGACTCTGCAAATTCCCCGGTGGAAGATTGCGGGACATTATCAATAACATACAGAGGCTGGTTATCTCCACGCAATGAGTTAGCGCCACGAATTGTCACAGAACTGGCAGCTCCCGGAGCAGCCATAGATGAAGTTACATTCAGCCCCGCCACCTTACCTTGCAACAGATTATTAAAAGAAGCTGTTTTAGAAGCATCGTTAGCATCCGGACGCAAGCTGGCGGTAGCACCGGTCAAATCACTCTTTCTTGCCGTACCATAAGCCACTACCACTACTTCATCCAATGTCTGAGTATCATCTTTCAACTGAACATTCAATACTTTTTTCCCTCCTACCGGCACTTGCTGGGTCACATAGCCAATAAAAGAAAACACTAATGTAGATTTGGAATCAGGGACATCAATAGAATAATTGCCATCAAAATCTGTAATGGTTCCCGTGGTTGTACCTTTCACTTGTACATTCACACCGGGCATCCCCTCGTTAGTACTATCAGTAACTTTACCTGTTACTTTTATCTGCTGGGCAAACATATCTGGAATTGCTGCCATACAGAAGACACACACTAGAAAAACGTTAAAGAGGTTCTTCTTCATAGAATTAAATTTAAATTAGTAATTTATGATAGTTAACATTATTTTAATTTGTGGCAAATGTAGAGGAAAACAGAGGTATAAGAGGTACAATAATCACTATTTTTAAGTCCAAAATTAGCTAAAAAGGTCCATTTCACCGAGAAATAGTCAATTTTGGAGGAGGAATAAACAAAGTCGGAAACCTGGCTATTGTTTTTTTAAAGACAATGACAACCGACCCAAATACAAAAACAAGTATCTTTGTATCTCCAAATATGTTTTTATCCATTAATCAATATATTATGAAACTAAAACTTTCTATTTTAACAATCCTGCTGTTCTTCTTATCAGCCTCTTTTCCCTTGGCCGCCCAAAAGGCTCCCCAACCGTTTGATATTGACACCCCTTCGCTCCGCGTCTTCCTTCCGGCTCCCGAGCTAGCGACAGGCCGTGCCATAGTAGCCTGTCCGGGTGGCGGATATGGCGGACTGGCTGTCAACCACGAAGGCTATGACTGGGCACCTTACTTCAACAAACAAGGCATCGCACTGATTGTACTGAAATATAGGATGCCTCATGGTGACCGCACTCTCCCCATCTCGGACGCCGAAGCTGCCATGAAAATGGCACGCGACAGTGCCGATGTATGGAATCTGAATCCATATGATATAGGTATAATGGGCTCCTCTGCCGGAGGGCATCTAGCTTCAACCATCGCCACACATACCCGCCCCGAACTCCGCCCTAACTTTCAAATTCTATTCTATCCTGTCATCACCATGGATAAATCCTATACTCACATAGGGTCTCACGATAATCTTTTAGGTAAAGACGCTTCCGCCGAACTGGAAACCGAATTTTCCAATGAGAAACAAGTAACCAAAGAAACTCCCCGCGCCTTTATCGCCTACAGTGACGATGACAAGACAGTTCCTCCTGCCAATGGAGTAAATTATTACCTAGGGCTACACAAGAATCATGTACCAGCCGTACTCCATATTTATGCCAGTGGCGGACATGGCTGGGGTATCCGCGAAAACTTCATTTACAAGAATGAGATGTTAAACGATTTATCTGCCTGGTTGCGCAGTTTCAAAGCTCCCCGTAAAGATGCTGTCCGTGTAGCCTGTGTAGGCAACAGCATTACTTACGGAGCAAGAATCAAAAACCGGAGCCACGACAGCTACCCCGCCGTTCTAGGCCGTTTGTTAGGAGATAAATACTGGGTGAAAAACTTTGGAGTCAGCGCACGTACTATGCTGAATAAAGGTGATCACCCTTATATGAAAGAACAAGCTTATCAACAAGCATTGGCGTTCAACCCCAATATCGTTGTTATCAAACTAGGAACTAATGACAGCAAGTCATTTAACTGGGTATATAAAGCAGATTTCATAAAAGATACACAAACCATGATTGACGCCTTTAAAGCCCTTCCCTCACAACCTGAAATCTATCTATGCTATCCTTCAAAGGCATATCTTACCGGAGAAAGCATTAATGATGATATCATCTCAAAAGAGATTATACCTATGATTAAGAAGGTTGCCAAGAAAAACAAGCTGCCTGTCATTGACCTTCACAGCGCAATGGATGGAATGCCGGAATTATTCCCCGATCATATCCATCCCAATGAAGAAGGAGCGAAGGTGATGGCAAAAGCTGTTTATGATGCTATAAAAAAATAAAGGAAACGAAGGAGCAGACAGGGATTAATCAGCAAAAAAGAGATTTTTATCGGTTGTCCACATTATTCATCGTCTTTTTGTTGTGTTATTCAAGACAATCAACTATTTTTGTTCCCAAACCTTGAGTAAGTAATGAAAACATCTGCCCACAACATACGAATCCTGTCCTTGCTCCTTCTATTCATTCTATTACATTCTATATCAGAAGCCAAACAATACTTTTTCCAACAAATTCCCTCTCAAAACGGACTTTCCTCCATGGTACGCTGTATGGAAGTCAGTCAGGAAAAAGGATATGTCTGGATAGGGACACGCTCAGGAATCGGACGATTCGACGGTTACGAACAGCGAAGATATCTGCGCGGTAATGTCACACATATTTTGGAAGATGAAGAACATACCATTTGGGTCATCACAGAAAAGGGAATATTCCGCTACAATGAAATAGAAGACAATTTTATCCTTGTGCGGGATAAAGACAACAATCCGGTAATAGCCAGTTCTCTTTGCCTATGGGAGGACGGAGTAATCTTCGGGGGAAGAGGAAGACTATACAAATACAACTATGAAGACCATATTATCAACCTGTTCCATACGTTGAAACCGAACGGCAAGTATCATATTTCCAATCTTTACCAATGGGATTCCCACACTCTCCTAGCCACCAACCGATGGGCAAAAGCTTTATTTATTGATATCGCTACGGGCAACACCCGTCCTGTTCCCTTCAACAGTGAACAGATTATCTCATTGTTGATTGATAGAAAAGGAAATGTATGGGTAGCTCATTACAATCAGGGAGTAAGCTGTTATGGCCGTAATGGAAAACAATTACAGACCTATCATACACAAAATTCTCCTCTCAAAACCAATGTAGTGCTATCATTAGAAGAGCATAATGGACAAATATGGATGGGTACAGACGGCGGAGGAATCCATATTCTCAATCCGCAGACCGGCAAGATATCGACATTGAGGTATATTCCGGGAGATCGTTACTCCTTGCCTGCCAACTCTATTCTTTGTCTATATAACGACAAAAGCAACAATATGTGGGCGGGAAGTGTACGCAACGGATTAATCAATATTAAAGAGGTAGGAATGAAAACTTATCAAGACGTGCTGCCGGGACAGAATTACGGGCTGAGCGAGAAAACAATCCTGTCCATTTATCAAGACAATGACAACCAAATATGGATCGGAACAGACGGAGGCGGTATCAACCTCTTCGACCCGGCCACCGGAAAGTTTCATCACATACTTTCTACCTGGGAAGAAAAGGTAGCTTCCATCACCGGCATGGACAAAAACCATCTACTGGTTTCGCTATTCAGCCAAGGCTTGTTTGTCTTTCATAAAGAAACCCACCGATATCAGCCACTTGTCATTATCAACGACAGCATTAATGATATTTTATGCCATCGGGGAAAAACAGTCAATGTATATCAAAATACTCCTGAAACCATTTTGATGTTATCCGAAACACCTTATAAATACCATATTGGTAAAAAGCAATTCATTCCCATCACCAAAGGAAAAGGCATCACTGATATTGTCGGTACGTTGTTACCCATAAACAGCACAGGAGAGGATTGCTATCTGCACGATTTGGAACATATCTATAAAATCAACTCCAGCCTCAACGAACTGGAGCTTATATTTACCTGTCAAACAGACACCGTGTTCAATTCTGTCTCACTAGACGAGAACGGATTGCTATGGATAGGCAGTAACTATGGTTTAAGTTATTATAATCCAGTTACCAAGCAATACACCCTTGTCCCCAATACCCTGATTAATGAAATAAGCTCACTCATTTGTGACCGGCAAGGGCGTGTATGGATAGGAACGGAAGAAAAATTATTCGCATATCTGATTAAAGAAAAGAAATTCATCTTATTCGGTGAACCGGACGGAGTGGTACAAAACGAATATCTGGAGAAACCCCGGTTACTCTCTTCATCCGGAGATATCTATATGGGAGGTGTAAACGGCTTACTACATATCAACCGGCACTTACCTGACGAACCGGCACTTCTCCCCACTCTTCAACTGGCCGACATCCTAGTGGGCGGAGAACGTGTCTACGACCGGATATCAAATGACCACCAACTCAGTGTCAATGAAAAAAGCAAACCGATCATCATCAAAATCATCACCCGTAATAAGGATATTTTCCGCAAACCCATGTATAGATACACCATTACAGGACTGAACGGACAAAACATCTATTCTTATTTACCGGAAATAAACTTAAGCAGCCTGCCAACAGGCAGTTATCACATAAAAGCCGCCTGCAGTACCCGCAACGGTGACTGGACAGCAGACTATGATATTCTTACCCTGATAGTACTGCCTCCTTGGTATAAATCTGGCTGGTTCATCCTAAGTTGCACCCTTTTTATCTTCGTTAGCGTTATCCTCATTTTCATCCTGTTATTGCGTAACAAAGAAACCAAGTTAAAGTGGGCAATGAAAGAACATGAGCAGCAGGTATACGAAGAAAAAGTACGCTTTCTTATCAATATCAGCCATGAGCTCCGGACTCCACTGACCTTGATACATGCACCCTTGAAACAACTAATGGATAAACTTACCGCCGACAACGAAAATTATCCGTTGATCCAAAGCATCTGTAAACAATCTGAACGGATGAAGAACATTCTGAATACTGTTCTGAATGTTCGCAAGATGGAAGTAGGACAAAGCACACTCCATGTCCAGAGCATACAATTGGATGAATGGGCAGAGCAACTGATTTCCGATTTTAAACCAGAAGCCTCCGTCAGGGGCATCACGCTCGTCTATCAACCTGAACCGGAGATTCAGACCTTGTGCTTCGACAAAGAAAAATGTACGACTATCCTGACCAATCTATTAATTAACGCATTGAAATATACTCCCGATGAGAGTACAATCAGTATTTCAACCCGTTTGTCGGAAGACAAGACAAGAGTACGCATATCCATTTCCGACCAAGGTCCGGGACTGAAAGATGTGGATACCAACAATCTCTTTGTCCGCTTTTACCAAGGCAACAACAGTCGTCCCGGCACAGGAATCGGATTGTCCTATTCTAAAATACTGGTCGAACAACACGGAGGCAACATTGGAGCCTACGACAACAAGAATTTCGGAAGCCCGGGAGCTACTTTCTGGTTCGAACTTCCATTAAATACCGAACCGGGAAATATCACGCTGCACCCACAAGAATATCTGAATACACTTCTGGCACCCACGCAAGAAACAGAAAGTATTCCCAAACAACAGGAAGAAAATAAAACAGCCCCAAACCATACCTTATTAGTAGTAGATGACAACAAAGACCTGACCGATTATCTGGCAACAGCCCTGAAAGACCGGTTTAAAACAATATGGGTAGCCGCCGATGGAGAGGAAGCATTGCGTCTTTGCCGGAAAAAACGTCCTCATATAGTTGTAAGCGATATCCAAATGCCCCGTATGAACGGCTATGAGCTATGTAAACAAATAAAAGAAGATTTGGAAATAAGCCATATCCCGGTTATACTGCTCACTGCACGTAATGACGAAGAAAGCCAACTATATGGTTATAAAAACGGAGCAGACGCCTACGTCACAAAACCTTTTGAAGTAAGTATGCTATATGCGATTATCTGTAGCCAACTGCATAACCGGGAACGGATGCGTACCCGTTATACAGACATCGGCCCTCTGCCGCCACCCGAGGAAGGCACCTTCAGTTCTGCCGATGAAGAATTTTTAAATCGCCTGAACCAGATAATCACAGAACATCTGGATAACGAACAGTTGGGTATTCCATTCATTTGCGACAAAATAGGAATCAGCAGAGCTTCTTTATACAATAAGCTAAAAGCATTGACAGATATGGGAGCCAATGACTATATAACCCAAATACGTATGGAGAGAGCTATCTGGCTTATTCTCCATACAGAACTCAGCGTCAATGACATAGCAGATAAGACAGGATTCTCAACCGCCAGATATTTCAGTACTGTATTCAAACAGCATACAGGTTGCTCCCCTACTCAATACAGGGAGAAACCGCCTGTCAGCACTCAATAATCCCATAAAACCCTGTTTTCATTCCATATTGTGTTAATTTCCGACCATTTATAATAATAAATGATATATAATATGGAATAAAAGCAGAAATATAGTGCATAATCCAAATGAAAGAGCTTACTTTGTCCAACAAACAATTAGAGATTTATTCTAGTTTTATTCTCATCATGTATCTTCTCAGTTACCCACATTGAGTATATTCATTCCTGATTTAGAGCTTCTTGAAATTTCGTTGTTAGATTATTAATTTTTTATATTGACAGTTATGAATATGTATGTTGAAAACCTTAGCTACAACGTTAAGGAAGTAGATTTGAGAGAAGTTATGGAAGAGTATGGAACAGTAGGCTCAGTCAAGTTAATCGTTGACCGTGATACAAGAAGATCAAAAGGTTTCGCTTTTGTCGAAATGCCGGAAACTTCAGAAGCCTCAAACGCTATCAAACAGTTGAACGGTGTAGAATATGCCGGCCGTCCAATGGTAGTAAAAGAAGCCTTACCCAGAAATTAATAGCATAAACTTGATAGACAAAGAAAAAGGATTTTCCGCAATGGAAAATCCTTTTTCTTTGTCTATCAAGTTTTAATGAATACTACTTCGTAAACATACACCTGCTACCACTCAATAAATTTACCACGAGCTCTGCGTTCTGCCAACATCTGTGTAAGGAAACGCTGACGGTCCTTAGCAATGTAACGCCGGGCAAAAATATTAGGAACAGCTACCCCCAAAGCTATACAGAAAATAATAAGCGCCGAGTTAATACCATTGGAAAAAGCAAGTGTCACTTCCCCTACCACTCCACGCATATTGATAAGCGCCAGCAACGAACGATACATCAAGACACCAGGTACCATCGGAATGACAGAAGGAATAGTCAGCACATGATTAGGGACATGAAACCAATGAACGGCTTTGACAGCTATCAAACTCACGACAAAGCTTCCCATAAACGAACCGATCACCGGACCATATCCTAATTCAAAGTTTACAAAGTTACGGGTGCATACTGCAATAATTCCACCTACAGCCACCACCCACAACAAACGTCTCTGCACATTAAAAATAGTAGCGAATCCCATAGCCGCAATTGCAGCCGCAACAGCATATACCCAATAAGCATCGTGCGGCACCATACTCAGTTCACTGAACTTCTGGTCGATAGTCACATCATTCATCACCAGCAGCCTCAAGGCAAAAGCGATACCAAACGCCATGCCTCCTACCATCATTACCGTGTTGGCTGCACGCGTAATACCTACCAACAAGTGATTGTCAATCATATCGTCCACAAAATTTATCAGCGGCACACCGGGTACTATATATAAAGTACAGGCCAGCAACGGATGATACGGAGTGGAAGATAAACCGGAAAAAGAAAACGCATAAGCCAGACAAGTACATAAAAATGCAGAGATCGCAATACTCATATATACATTGATACCGAACTCAATGCAACGGGCACGGGTACGGAACCCCACAAAAGTACAAATAGCCGTAATCAGAAAAGCAATCCAGTCACCACCAAACAACTTGCAGAACCCTCCACAAGCAAACCCGGTACAGATTGCCACGACATAAGGGGTATAATTACGCTCCTGACGAGCAATCTTCTCAAGTTCTTCCTCATATTTATCCAATGAATAATCCTGCTCAATGGCACGCCACGAAAGTTTACTGATTTTTGAAATGGCTTCCATATTGATACCATGTTTCTCGCATTTCTGAAACTTGGAAAAAGAGTGCTTCTCGTCACTCACATTGACCATCAGCATCGTCCACCGGATATCAATATGCAGTTTCTCTTCCGGAATACCCAGATAAGCGGCCACGCGCTTCATGTTTCTTTCAATTCGGTTAGTGTCTGCCGCGCTCTCCATCAGCAGCTTGCCGGTACGTAATAAAAGGTCTAGTTTACGGCGCAATAACAGCACCTCTTGTTCATTTGTTGTCTCGTTCATCTTCTTTTTACCTCAATTTTATTTACTCTGACAGGAAACAGGTTGTTTTTTCGGGATGCAAAGGTACAAAAAGTATATGATATTCATAACTAAATGTAGGAACAGAAATGAAATTGTCGTATCTTTGACCCGAAATAATTAAGTTAGATATGGTAACATTCAAAGAATTCTTTTCATTCAAGAATAACCGCTTCTTCTGGCTCAATCTGATAGCGATGGTAGTGGTCATTGTGGCAGCACCTTTGGGAACCCTTCAATGGCTGGACAACTATACACGCCACGGCGAAGCAGTGGTAGTGCCCGATGTAAAAGGAATGAATCTGCGGATTGCAGAAAATGAACTCGACAAGCAGTCACTAAAATCAATCGTCATAGACTCCAGCTATGTAAAAGGAATAGCCCCCGGTGCTATTTTGGAACAGAATCCCGCCGGTGGCTCCAAGGTGAAGTCGGGCAGAACCGTCTATCTGACCGTCAATGCAGACAGCGCCCCCAAGGTAGCCATTCCCGATATCATGGATAATAGTTCTCTCCGCCAAGCCGAAGCTAAATTACGTGCGTTAGGTTTTAAAATAACCGAACCCGAATATATCAGCGGCGAAAAAGACTGGGTATACAGCATAAAATACCGAGGACGCGACTTGAAAGCCGGAGAAAAGATTCCTCACGAAGCCGTACTGACCCTCACGGTAGGCAACGGCAATGAAACCATGCCCGAAGATTCTGCATTGGTAAATGAATCCGGAACTGCGAACGATGACAAACCTGTGGTAGACGAATCCTGGTTTTAAACTTAACACACAGTGATGATGAGAGAAGAATATGTGGATGAACTAGACGACACACTGGATGATGTGGAACCGGTAGTGGACAACCCCGCCGAACTGTATGAACATTTCCGTGTAGTAGTAGACAAAGGACAGTCACAAGTGCGCGTGGACAAATATTTGTTCGAACGGCTTGTCAACTCTTCGCGCAACCGTATTCAGAAGGCTGCCGACGCCGGCCTCATCATGGCGAACGGCAAACCGGTGAAAAGCAGTTATAAAGTAAAGCCTTGCGACGTGCTGACGGTGATGATGGACCGTCCACGTTATGATAATGATATCATTCCCGAAGATATTCCACTGGATATAGTCTATGAGGACAACGATTTGATGGTAATCAACAAACCGGCCGGACTGGTAGTGCATCCGGGATGCGGAAACTACCACGGTACGCTGGTCAACGCCATAGCATGGCATCTGAAAGACAACCCCAGATACGACCCTAACGATCCGCAAGTGGGATTAGTCCACCGTATAGACAAAGACACCTCGGGCCTGCTCGTGGTAGCCAAGACCCCCGATGCCAAGACTCATCTGGGACTTCAGTTCTACAACAAGACCACCAAACGTAAATACAATGCTCTGGTATGGGGTATCGTAGAAAATAACGAAGGAACCATAGAAGGGAATATAGGGCGCAACCCCAAAGACCGCATGCAAATGGCTGTACTGAGTGACCCCGCCCAAGGAAAGCACGCCGTCACCCACTACCGGGTACTGGAACGTCTGGGCTATGTCACGCTGGTAGAGTGTGTGCTTGAAACGGGACGCACCCACCAGATACGTGTCCACATGAAGCACATCGGGCACACGCTGTTCAATGATGAGCGTTATGGCGGAAACGAAATTTTAAAAGGAACTCATTTTAGTAAATACAAACAATTCGTAAACAACTGTTTCGAGACCTGCCCCCGCCAGGCATTACACGCCATGACGCTGGGCTTTGTCCATCCCCGTACAGGCGAAGAGATGTTCTTCACCTCTCCGCTGCCCGAGGATATGACAAACCTGATAGACAAGTGGAGAAACTATATCAGTAACAGAGAAGAACTATGAAACGTACTATTGCCATAGTAGCCGGAGGAGATTCCAGCGAACTTGTCGTTTCCCTGCGCAGTGCACAGGGACTTTACTCTTTCATTGACAAAGAGCGTTATAACCTATATATAGTAGAGATGGAAGGGCATCGGTGGGAAGTAGTCCTTCCGGACGGTTCCAAAACCCCGATAGACCGTAATGATTTCAGTTTCATGGAGAACGGCGAAAAGAAACATTTCGACTTCGCCTACATCACCATCCACGGAACTCCGGGGGAAAACGGTATCCTGCAAGGTTACTTCGACCTGTTAGGAATTCCCTACTCCAGTTGTAACGTACTGGTATCTGCCATGACTTTCAATAAATTCACCTGCAACCAATACCTGAAAGGCTTCGGTATCCGCGTAGCCGAATCACTGATCCTGCGTAAAGGGTTTGAAATTACAGACGAAGAAGTAATCAACAAAATTGGTCTGCCTTGTTTCATCAAACCCAACGCCGGCGGTTCCAGCTTCGGTGTCACCAAAGTAAAGACTAAGGAAGATATACAACCCGCCATCGAAAAAGCTTTCAAGGAAAGTGACGAAGTAATGATTGAAGCCTTTATGAGAGGAACGGAAATCACCTGCGGCTGTTACAAGACCTCGGACAAGGAAGTGGTATTCCCCATCACCGAGGTGGTGAGTGCCAACGAATTCTTTGACTATGGAGCCAAATACAATGGAGAATCACAGGAAATCACCCCTGCCCGCCTGCCCGAAGATACAGCCGAACGTGTACGTCTGCTCACTTCGGCCATTTATGACATTCTGGGGTGTTCCGGCCTTATCCGCATTGACTATATCATTACCGAAGGCGAAAAAGTAAACTTGCTCGAAATCAATACCACCCCGGGCATGACAGCTACCAGCTTCATTCCCCAACAGGTGCGTGCCGCAGGATTGGATATAAAAGATGTGATGACTGACATTATAGAAAATAAATTTTAGTGGTTCGTGATTAGCGGTTAGTGATTAATATCCATGCGGCACATAATGCAGCCTATTAACCACTAACCACTGGCCACTCATCACTGACTAACCCTTATAAATTATGAACATACCAGCTGAATTTAACGAGATTCGTCCGTACACTCCCGAAGAGTTACCGCAAATCTATGAAGAATTAATCGCTGACCCCGTTTTCCGGACAGTGGTAGAGTCTGTTATGCCGGGCGTACCTTTCGAAGGTCTTGCCATGAAGATGCGTCAATGCAAAACAAACCTGGAATTCCAAAAAGCGTTCTTTTACGGACTGTTATGGGATTTGGTGAAAAAAACAGCCAACGGACTGACATTCGACTGTTCCGCCTTGTCCGACTTAACCCGGAACTACACTTTCATCTCCAATCATCGTGACATTATTCTGGATTCGGCTTTTCTATCTATCCTACTGATAGACAAAGGAATGACCACCGTAGAAATCGCCATCGGCGACAACCTGCTCATCTACCCATGGATTCATAAGCTGGTACGTGTCAATAAATCATTCATCGTGAAACGCGGCCTCAACATGCGGCAGAAACTGGAAGCATCTGCTTTGATGTCGCGCTACATGCATTTCGCCATGAAGGAAAAACATGAGAATTTATGGATAGCGCAACGTCAGGGACGTGCCAAAGATTCCAATGACCGTACCCAAGACAGTGTATTGAAAATGATGGCCATGGCAGGTGAAGGCGATGTCACCGAAAGACTGAAAGAACTGAACATCGTTCCGCTTGCTATCTCTTACGAATATGACCCATGCGATTTCCTGAAAGCCAAGGAATTACAACAGAAACGGGATGATCCCTATTTCCAGAAAAGTCCCGAAGACGACCTGATCAATATGCAGACCGGCCTTTACGGATACAAAGGACGCATCCATTTCCAGACTTCCGCCTGTCTGAATCATGAACTGGACGAACTGAAAGAACACAATTTGCCTAAATGTGATTTGTTTACCGCCATATCGGAAACCATAGACCGGCATATACACAGCAGTTACCGCTTGTTTGCAGGTAATTATGTGGCGTGTGACCTCTTGATGGGAGACAACCGTTTCACGGCCGAGTACACAGAAGAAGAAAAAGAGCATTTTGAAAACTACATGGAACAACAGATTGCCAAAGTAGACCTTCACAATAAAGATGCCTCTTTCCTGCGCCATGCTTTGCTGACTATGTATGCCAATCCGCTCATCAATTACCTGAAAGCGGCAAAAGGATAAGAACGTTTACCGTAAAGGGTGGATTTTACAGTCCACCCTGAAAAAGAAAATTACAAACATGAGGAAAGTCGTTATTTTATCTTTTCTAGCTTCTTTGCTTCTCGGCGCGTGCGGTGAAGACGATTATGTATATCCCAATGTTCTGACAGATATGATCGACTTGAAAACCGATCATACAGGAACCGGACGATATCTGATAACGGACGAAGGGACAGAGTGGCGCATCCAGTCACGTACCGGTCTTGACGGACTGGCACCAGACACCACGTACCGCACGGTTACCATGTACGCTCCATTGACAGACTCGGAAGAAGCAGAAAAAGAAGCCATGCTTTACAATACCCAACTGGTTATTTCTCCTGTTCCCTTGCCCGAATCTAAATTCAAGGAGATAAAGACCGATCCGGTGGCCATTCAAAGCATCTGGCGGGGTGGGAATTACCTGAACCTGATTTTACAAGTCAAAGTCAAAGATCAGAAGCACGGCTATCACTTTATTGAGAACAAACTGGAGAACAAAGATGGAGAACAAACATTATACTTGACACTCTATCATGACAGGAATAATGACATCGAAGGTTTCAACCGTAAAGTCTATCTGTCTGTTCCCTTATGGGCATACGCCGGCAAGCTGCATAAAGGCGATAAGATTGTATTCAACATCCATACTTATAAAGAAGGTATGACCAGTCGTATCTTTTATTTTTAGCAAACAAAAACATCAAAACATTCCATTTTATGATAAAGACCATTTATTTCATATTCTTCATCTGCGCATTCTCACTAGGATTATGGGCATGTACCGGCAAAGACAGTGACAAATTCAAGAATCTTTCCTCTGACCAGTTTGAGGAAATGATACAGGACAAGACCATCCAACTGATTGATGTACGCACGGTAGCCGAATATTCCGAAGGCCATATACCGGGCAGCATCAATATCAATGTATTGGACAATGAGTTTGGCACAAACATCGAGAAGCTTCTTCAAAAAGACCGTCCCGTAGCCGTTTATTGCAAAAGTGGAAGGCGCAGCCGCAATGCGGTCAATATTTTGGTAAAAAAAGGATTCAAAGTGTATAATCTGGATAAGGGTATCCTAGACTGGAAGGAATTAGGGAAGGAAATAAGTTTTTAACCGTTTTTTCCTTCAAATTCTTCATTATGGTTTAGCAAGTTGATTTACTGTCACTTATTATGAAGGATTTTTTTTCAATCCTTCATAAATTCTTCATCTCTGTAAGTTTGTTCCAGCCCCGTCCGGTCTTCTATTTCCGAAGCGATACCTTTTCCTCTTGAATGGCAATCTTGCCACGCACTGTCTTATAATCAAGCCAAGGATACACACAGTTTTTCGTCCGATAGAAATCACTATGCTGTCCTTTTTAGGTTTATCGTTTCACCTTAGTGATGAAGTTTTATCACTAAGGTGATCAATTTTCATCACATGGGTGATACTGTTTCATCACACAGGTGAAACGATAAATAAAAAAGAAAGTATACGTCATTCCGACTGCCGGTTATTCCAACCCTTCCAGCATTCTCTTTAAAACAACTGTAGCAGAAATTTCCCGGTTGGCCGCTTCAGGAATAACCAACGAAGTAGGAGCTTCAATCACCTCATCGGTCACAATCATGTTTCTTCTCACCGGCAGACAATGCATAAAGAAAGCATTGTTTGTCACTGCCATGTGCGCCGCATCTACCGTCCAACTCATATCCTTGCTCAGGATCTTTCCATAGTCGGCAGGATGGGTGACACCGGGACATGCCCAGTTCTTGGCATAAATAAAGTCAGCCCCTTCAAAAGCTTTCATCTGGTTATATTCCACCTTCGCGCCACGGACAAACTTCGGGTCTAGCTCATAGCCTTCGGGATGAGTAATGACAAAATCCACATCGGCCTCGTTCATCCAGTCGGCAAACGAGTTAGGTACAGCCTGAGGTAATGCACGCGGGTGCGGCGCCCAAGTCAATACCACCTTGGGACGGTCTTTCTTTTTATATTCTTCAATAGTAATCAGGTCGGCGAAAGCCTGCAACGGATGACCGGTAGCGGCTTCCATGGAGAATACAGGCTTGCCGGAATATTTTATGAACTGATTCAGAATCTTTTCAGTATAATCATCCTCGCGGTTCTCAAAATGAGCGAACGAACGCACACCGATGATATCACAATAAGAAGCCATCACCGGAATAGCCTCCAGCAAATGTTCACTCTTATCGCCATCCATAATGACACCGCGCTCTGTTTCCAGCTTCCATGCACCTTGATTCACATCGAGTACAATCACATCCATCCCCAAGTTACGAGCTGCCTTCTGGGTACTCAAACGGGTACGCAGACTGTTGTTGAAGAAAATCAACAGACAAGTCTTATGCTTTCCCAGGGTTTCATATTTGTAGCGGTCTTTCTTGATTTCGAAAGCTTCGGCAAGGGCACTCTTCAAGTCGCCCAAATCATGTACGTTTGTAAAGTATCTCATAATCCTTTCATTTATATTATTATTGTCTTATTTGTCCATCCCCCTGAATAATCCACTTGTATGTGTTCAGTTCCTCCAGGCCCATCGGACCACGAGCGTGAAGCTTCTGCGTGCTGATACCTATTTCCGCTCCCAATCCGAACTCACCTCCATCGGTAAACGAAGTAGGCACATTCACATAAACACAAGCCGCATCCACCATCTTCATAAAATAATCGGCCGCCCGGTCATTCTCCGTCACAATACATTCACTATGTCCCGAACCATAAATAGAAATGTGGGCCACAGCCGCCTGTATGGTCATAGTCGCCGTCACTGCCATTTTGTAGTCCAGAAACTCTGTTCCGAAAGTATCCGTAGAAGCATGTTTCAGCAAGTGGGAAGGGTAAGAAGTTTTCAGATAATTATAACACAAGTCATCGGCATAGATTTCCACGTTGTCCTGCTGCAAATCGCTACAAAGAGTGGAAAGGTCGGTCAGCCGGTTCACATCTACAATCAGGCAGTCCAATGCGTTGCACACGCTGACACGACGTGTCTTGGCATTACGGATAATGGCGGCTCCCTTCGCCACATCACCATCCTTGTCAAAATAAACATGACACACACCAGCTCCTGTCTCGATAACGGGAATCGTGGCGTTCTGCCGCACATAATCTATCAGCCCCTTGCCGCCCCGGGGAATAATCAAATCCACATAGCCACGGGCATGGAGCAGTGCATCAGCCGAGTCATGTCCTGCCGGCAACAATGCCACCAGATAAGGAGACAAGTGGGCTACATCCAGCAATGTATTCCGGATAATCTCCACCAGAATACGGTTGGAGAAATCGGCATCGCTTCCCCCTTTTAATATACAAGCGTTGCCTGACTTGAAACAAAGTGCAAACACATCCAAAGTCACATTAGGACGAGCTTCATAAATAATGCCTATCACCCCAAAAGGCACACTTACCTTGGTCAGCTTCATGCCATTGGGACGCACAGTCTCATTCAGTATTCTCCCCGACGGAGAAGGCAACGTGGCTACTTGCCGTATGCCTCCAGCTATAGCGCGAATACGTTCCGCCGTCAGTTTCAAACGGTCATATTTGGGATTTAAGGGATCCATCGCCGCCAAATCTTTGGCGTTCTCTTCCAGAATCCGATCCGTAGCAGCCTCCACCCTGTCGGCCAATGCATACAAAGTGTCATTGATGATCTCCTCCTTGCAGAAAGCAAGAGATCCTTTTGCCTGCCGCACCTGTTTAAAAATATCTTTTATCTGTTCCATAGTCACTTCATTTTATCTAAATCATTACCACACCGCATCAGTCCAAATACAAATAATCATAGTGTACCATAGGTTTCTGCCCATGTTTCCCCTGCAATGCACGTGCTTCTGCCGAATCAAATCCGATGCGTCCCACTCCTATCTGCCTCCCCCGGTGGTCTATGATTTTCACTATATCATCTTTTTCAAATTCCCCTTCTATGCGGACCACTCCCACAGGAAGCAGGCTTACCGCCTTATGTCCTTTCAACACTTTCACGGCCTGTTCATTCAAATGCAACTCGCCTTTCGCAAAGCCTTCGCTGTGGGCAATCCACTTCTTCACGCTGGATACTCCGCCTTCTGCCGGAATAAAGCGCGTACAGACTGTCCCTGCCGGATGTTGCAGTAAATCGACCAGAATATTGTCTTTCTTGCCATTGGCTATAATGACTGTGATACCCTCATCGGCCACTTTGCGGGCAATGGTAGTCTTTGTCAGCATACCGCCCCGGCCAAAGCCCGATTTCTCCGTCTGTATATAGTCCGAAAGATCCTTTCCCTGCTCCACCTCCCGTATCACCTGCGTACCGGGGGTAGAAGGAGAGCCATTGTATATGCCGTCAATATTGCTCAGTATGATTAATGCCTGCATATCCATCATAGAAGCGATCATTCCCGAAAGTTCGTCATTGTCTGTAAACATCAGTTCGGTGACCGAAATAGTATCATTCTCATTTACGATAGGTATGACACCGTTCTCCAGCATCACCATCATACAGTTGCGCTGGTTCAGGTAATGACGGCGCGTGCCAAAACTTTCTTTCGTAGTCAGCACCTGCCCGACGGGAATACCGTGTTCACGAAACAGCTCATAGTAACGGTTGATCAGCTTTGCCTGCCCCACTGCCGAGAAAAGTTGCCTTTGCTCCACACTATCTAATTTTTTGGAAGGTTTGATCTCGCTGCGTCCCGAAGCTACCGCCCCAGATGAAATCAGAATGACTTCCACTCCGGCTTTGCGCAATTCCGCCACTTGGTCTACCAATGCCGACATACGCGTCACATCCAGTGTACCGTCTTTACGCGCCAACACATTACTACCTATCTTTACTGCTATTCTTGTAAACTGAACTGCCATTTCTCTTGTTATTTTAGAAACACAAATATAGATATTAAAATCAATCTGTAAAGTCAAATAAGCCAAAAATTAACCTTTATCGTATTTGTGTGCATGTATTTTAATTCTCATCTTTGCAAAATGAAAATATATAACGATAATATTCAATAGGCAAACGTATGGTTAAAGCTATTTTTTTCGATATTGACGGTACATTGGTTTCTTTTGAAACTCATAAAATTCCCGCTTCAACCCAAGAAGCATTAAAAGCACTTCGTGATAAAGGCATTAAAATATTTATTGCCACCGGACGCCCACAATGTTTAATAAACAATCTGAGTGATTTAGAGTTTGACGGGTATATCACAGTCAACGGCAGCTATTGTTTTACTGCCGGCCACCAGCCCATTTATAAAGGTTGCATCCCGCAAGAAGACATTGAACGGCTAATAACTTTTCAACAGAAATATCCGGTACCTTTCGTTTTTGTACACGGCAATGAAATGTTCGTCACTGAAGTGAATGACAGAGTACAGGCTGTTTCCGATCTGATTGAAATTCCTGTTCCCCCTGTCGCCTCCATAGAAGAAGCCCGTGGAAAAGATATCCTGCAAATAATGGGATACTTTACGGCCGAAGAGGAAAAAGAAACAGATATATTCGGCAAAGTGCTGACTCATTGCGAACCGATGCGCTGGTATCCATTGTTTGCCGATATCATTGCACGGGGCAACAGTAAAAGTACGGGAATAGACAAAGTGCTGGCATATTTTGACATTGACCTGAAAGACACAATGGCTTTCGGTGACGGCGGCAACGATATCCCCATGCTGAAACACGTAGCCACAGGGATAGCTATGGGAAATGCCGAGCCCCATGTCAAAGCTGTGGCCGACTACGTGACAACCTCCGTAGATGAAGACGGGATAGCCAATGCTTTGAAACATTTCGGATTAATCTAAAGAAGATTTGATGAAAAGAAAATGAATGATGCAGAGAGTATCCTCATGAGAGATCCAAAACTAAGGTTTTTTCATGTCGTTTATTAATTTAAGATGTACCAAGATATTCATTTACTTCTTATTAATTCGTTTCTTGTTTTGATTTCTTGACCCATTTTTCCAGAAAACTCTTTATCTTTACACAAAATATTTATTAATTGCGAATCTATGAAGAAAACCTATTCTATCCTTTGCGCATTTGTATTGGCAGGCTCGTTCTTCGGCTGTTCCACAACACAGCAGAAGACAAGCGAAACTGACTACACGCAGTATGTTAACACGTTCATCGGAGCAGCAGACAACGGACACACCTTTCCCGGTGCCTGCCGTCCTTTCAGCATGATCCAGACAAGCCCCGTAACCGGAGCTATCGGCTGGAGATATTGCTCGGAATATGTGTACACCGACTCCCTGATATGGGGATTTACCCAAACACACCTTAATGGAACAGGGTGTATGGATTTGGGAGATATCCTGGTGATGCCAGTTACCGGCACACGTGCCCGTGCCTGGGACGCTTATCGCAGCCACTTCCCCAAAGACAAGGAAGCAGCGACTCCCGGATACTACACCGTAGAGCTGACTGATCCCGGCGTGAAAGCCGAACTGACCGCCTCTCCCCATGCCGCCCTACACCGTTATACCTATCATAACGCCGACTCGGCATCTGTATTGATTGACCTTCAGCACGGACCTGCGTGGAACGAAAACCAATATCATTCGCAAGTACAAAGTTGCGAAACCAATTGGGAAGATGCACAAACTTTGACCGGACATGTACGCAACAGCGTATGGGTGAACCAGGATTGCTTTTTTGTTATGAAGTTCAATCGTCCCGTCATAGATACCCTGTATCTGCCCATGGCCGAAACAGAAAAAGGGAAACGTATCATCGCTACTTTTGACATGGAGCCGGGAGAGGAACTGCTGATGAAAGTAGCCATGTCCACCACCGGCGTGGATGGAGCCAAGAAGAATATGGAAGCGGAAATAGCCGACTGGAATTTTGAAGGAGTGAAGCAAGCAGCACACGACGAATGGAATAATTATCTGAGCCGCATTGAAATAACCGGTACGGATGATGAGAAGACCAACTTCTATACCAGCTTCTACCATGCCCTGATACAGCCCAACCAAATCTCGGACGTAGACGGATGGTACCGTAATGCAGCCGATTCCATCGTTAAAGCCGGTAACGGAGCTTTTTATTCCACTTTCTCCTTATGGGACACTTACCGTGCCGCCCATCCGTTTTACACCTTAATGGTTCCTGAAAAAGTAGATGGATTCGTCAATTCATTGGTAGAACAGGCTGAAGTACAGGGCTTCCTGCCTATCTGGGGACTTTGGGGAAAAGAAACATATACCATGATTGGCAACCACGGTGTTTCAGTTATCGCCGAAGCTTACCGCAAAGGCTTCCGAGGCTTTGATGCCGAACGTGCCTTCAATGTTATCAAAAATACCCAAACCGTATCTCATAAACTGAAATCCGATTGGGAAACTTATATGAAATACGGTTATTTCCCTACTGACTTGATTAAGACAGAATCAGTATCCTCTACGCTGGAATCGGTATATGATGATTACGCCGCAGCCGATATGGCCCAACGTATGGGTAAAGAGGAAGATGCCGCTTATTTTGCCAAACGTGCCGATTTTTATAAGAACCTGTTCGATACTGAAACGCAATTCATGCGTCCCCGCAATGCTGACGGGAGTTGGAAATCTCCTTTCAACCCTAGTCAGGTTGCCCACATGGAAAGTACCGGTGGAGACTATACCGAAGGTAATGCATGGCAGTACACTTGGCATGTGCAACATGATGTGCCGGGGCTTATTGAGTTATTCGGCGGAGAACAAGCATTCTTAAACAAATTGGATTCTTTATTCACCTTGAAACTGGAAACCACCCAGGCAGATGTTACCGGCTTGATCGGTCAATACGCACACGGCAATGAACCCAGCCATCACATTACTTATTTATATACGTTGGCAGGTCGCCCCGAACGTACCCAAGAACTGATCCGTGAAATCTTTGATACGCAATATCATCCCGAACCCGACGGACTCTGTGGCAATGATGACTGCGGACAGATGTCAGCATGGTATATGTTCTCTGCTATGGGGTTCTATCCGGTAGATCCGGTAAGTGGCAATTATGTATTCGGCGCCCCACAAATGCCTGAAATTGTATTGAACCTGGCCGATGGAAAGACTTTCACGATCATTGCCGAAGGATTATCAAAGGAACACAAGTATGTTGACAGTATTACACTGAACGGTGAACCTTATACAAAGAATTATATCTCGCATGAAGATATCCTAAAGGGCGGGACTTTGGTGTATAAGATGAAATAAGGAATCTACCTCATTACAGGAAGAGGGTATGTATAGCTGGAGCCGACTGTCATACCCTCTTCCTGCTTTCTGTTCCTGATGCTTTTCAAAGGATCATAATGCTCCAGGTATTTATGCCCTTATCCATGAAACATGATCATTATCAGCATAACTTCTGTTTTAGATATCTTGTAATTGCCATATTAAATTGTTGCCATGAACCATGTCAAGTCAGAACATAATATAATAGGCAAAACAAAAATACAACTCTTATATTTGCTCAATCCAAACTTTATTGCGTTATTTGCGTTACATGTTTTATGTAACATAAAAACTGCAATGAAGAGTATTTCTACTAATCCATTTTTAATAACCGGTTACCAAGGGCCCGACTATTTCTGTGACCGCGAAAAAGAAACAGCTTCTTTAATGTCAGCATTAAAGAATGGCAGAAATATTACATTAATCAGTCCGCGCCGTATGGGAAAGACAGGACTAATAAAGAATGTATTTTACTATATTCAAAAAGAAAATAAATCTGCCGCCTGTTTTTATCTGGATATATTTTCAACCCAGAATCTTCAGGAGTTTGTATCTCTACTGGGACGAAGTGTGTTGGGGAAATTAGATACCTTATCACAGAGTACCTTAAAATCGCTATTCTCATTCTTTAAAAGTTGCCGTCCGGTCATCAGCGCCGATGAAATTACAGGAATGCCATCTGTAACACTCGACTTTATTCCGGAACGTTCAGAAGAAACCTTGAAAGAGATTTTCACTTACCTAAACCAATCGGGAGTAGAATGTTATATAGCCATTGACGAATTCCAGCAAATAATGGAATATCCGGAGAAAGGAGTGGAAGGCCTGTTGAGATCGTATATCCAGTTCACCCCGAATGTGCATTTTATCTTTTCGGGCAGCAAAAAGCATTTGATGGAGTCTATCTTCTTTTCCATCAAAAGACCTTTTTACCAATCTACGCAGAAACTTTTCCTGGCCCCTATTCCTTATACTCCTTACCGGGAGTTTGCCAAGAAACTGTTTGATGAAAAGAAAAAAACTTTGCAGGAAGATATCTTCCATGAAATTTATCAATCGGTAAAAGGACATACGTGGTATATGCAATATCTTTTAAACAGATTGTATTCATTGCCACAGCAGACTCCGACCATAGAGCTGTTGCATACACTCATCCAGGAAATCATACAGGAGGAAGAATATACTTATCAAACCTATTTCCAGTTTTTAACTTCCAATCAGATTCAGTTGCTGAAAGCTATAGCCAAAGAGGAAATTGTAAATGAGATTAACAGTGCCACATTCATAAAGAAATATGATTTAAAAGGAGCCAGCAGCATAAATGTAGCATTAAAGTCTTTAATTAATAAGGAGTTTGTCTTAAAAGAGCAGCAAGGATATATAGTATACGATCGTTTTTTGGCAATTTGGCTCAAAGGACTAGTATGAATAATTAAAATCTCCATCACTATGAATACAAAAGGAATTCTTATTGCAATTCTGGCATTGGGAAGCATAACGTTGATAAATGCCCAACAACCTGCCGGCTATTTCTTCAAGGAATTTACTCCAGGAAAAGTTTTATTGAAAAACAAACAGTTTGCCAAAGGGAAATTTAACTATGACTGTATAAACAAGGAAATGCATTTTTTGAATGAATCGACAGACATGGTTATAGAGAATTTGGAAGATATTGATACAGTAGTCATTGATATACACCGCTTTATTCCGTTTGAGGGACATTTTATGGAAGTGATGACTGATCAGCATACCACTCTTTTTATAGACTGGAAAGTAAAGCCAAAAGATATCGGGAAGAAAGGAGCTATGGGAACAGTTACTCATGGCAGTGTTCAAGCAATTGATGTCAATACACGCTTCCAACGTGTTAACGGTGAACAGAATTTAGACCTTTCGGTCTATAAAATGGTAACGGAAAATGTTTATTACACTCAGATTAAAGGCAAGTTGAGAAGCTTTCGAAATATCCATTCACTTCTGAAATTGTATTCAAAAGATAAGCAACAACTTATCAAAGAGTTCATTGAAACAGAAAAGATTAAGATAGAAAAGCCCAAAGATATACTAAAAGTCTTGAAACGGTTTCAATAAAAGAAGGTGTCCGAAAAGTGAAGTGCCCTCTAAAAGTTTTATGTCTAACTTTTGGAGGCTGTCCATTTCAGACACCTTCTTTTATTATATAACTAATACTTTATTTTCCTCCACTAGATTCATATCCTGGTGTCTGCTTCAATGCCGAATTATTAGTCAATGTATTCTTATCAATAGGCCAAAGCAAACGGGTTGCTTCTGCTGTAGTATGTTCCAATACATATTCATCACCTGCTAAGCGCAGATCATACCAACGTTTTCCTTCAACCATAAACTCACGCATACGTTCTTTTAGAACAGCTTCCATTGCACCGGCATTATCCGGTTTTACAGACTTATTATCCGCATAAAGTGCGGCATCATTATCATTGGGATATTGTACTTCCGGATGTGCATTAAAATAATCTTCACCATAGGCACGTTTACGTACTGCATTAATTTCTTCCACAGGGTCCTCTCCTAAAAAAGCCTTAGCTTGAGCTAACAACAACAAGCAATCTGCATACCGATAAACAGGATAATCATCCAATGGACTACGCGTATCAGCCCCATCAAGCAATGTACCCAAAAACTTGGCCGGATACAACCCATAAAGAGATAAAGTTCCATCTTCCTTTTTTTCATAAGCAGCCTGAAGTGTGCTTCGCTTACGGGTATCGTTATCATTAAAGCATTTAGTATACACATCCTTATTAACCGGGTAACGGATCGTACCATTCACTTTCACTTTATCACCCAATGAACTAATGGGATTACCATTCTCATCCATATATCCGAATAATATATTTTGCTGTGGAAACATATTATTATTATATGTTACATCCCCCCACATATTATATTCATCGCGTGCATTGCGAATCGCAAATATTATCTCTTTATTATTCTTGTTATCATAAGAAAATACTTCAGAGAAATCCTCCAACAAACCAAATTTATCGGTTTGATTTCTCACTTCCTGCAATGCATTTTTCGCTGTTGTATAATCTTCGTTACCACCTCCCATGTGTTTTCCTCTCCACATATATACTTCACCCTTCAACATCATGGTAGCTGCTTTAGACCAAAAATAACGCTGAGAATCATTTCTAAACCCATAATTATCCCCAAAAGCAGTTTCTGAAGCCTGTAAATCATCAACAATCAATTTCATTACGTCAGCAGCAGAAGAAGCTGGTCTTGCTAAATTTCCAAGATCCAAGCTCGACCCTTCCGAGAAATCGGTCCATATCACTACATCTCCATAAGATCGTAACAACTGAAAGTAAAGGAAAGCACGGATACCATAAACTTCGCCCAGATAATATTTCTTGGTACTTTCATTCATCGACATACCTTCCACCTTGTTTATCATCAGATTAGCCTGATTAATCACCTCATATAAATTTCCAAAATTAGAAACAACCGTATTCACATCGTTCAAACTGTTGTTCCACATACGTTCATTACCCTGGGTAGCACTACCAAATGTTGACTCTCCAAAATAATAATCCGCACGAGGTTCTCCAAAAAGAAAAATGCTATAACTACATTTCTCTCTAAACTTAGAATGTAACCCCACATTAAAAGCATCCACCTGTGCTTCTGTCTGCCAATATTTATTATCGGCAATACTACTTATTGGCTCCAAATCCAAAGAATTACACCCGGTAAAAGCTATGCCAACCATTAAATATGCTAATATTTTTTTCATAATGAGTCTTGTTGATTAAAATGAAACAGATAAACCAAATAATACAGTTCTTGGAGTAGGATAACGTCCATTATCAATACCACGACCATATTCTGTACTTACAGCCGGTTCCGGAGATGTACCTTCATAACCAGTTATATAAAACAAATTCTGACCTGTGACATAAACAGAAGCATCCGTCATGAAACATTTACTGATTAGTGATTTCGGTAATGTATAACTTAATGTAAGCTCTCGCAAACACAAATAATCCCCCTTTTCATAATAATGAGAATTGTTGTTATCAGCAGCAGTTAAACCATTATTAGAACGTGTGATATTCTTTTTGATATTCTGATCGCCAAAATAATATTTAGATAAATCTGTGTTCGGATTATCTTCTGTCCACATATCTTTCACATCAGTTATAATATTCCATGTGCCTTGATACTGGCCCAATGTACGAGCCTTTAAATCATTATACAATGTATGTCCTAATGCATAATCAAAACGTCCATACAACGACCAATTTTTATAGCTGAATGTAGTAGAGAATCCACCGGTTATATTAGGAAATATATTACCAACGACATAACGGTCATATGAATCTATCACATCATTTCCATCCATATCCTCCCAACAAACATCTCCTGGTTCAATAGGTTTCCAACCTTGTTTACCTGCATATTCTGCTGCCTTACCCGGACCATACAAATTTGCGACATTATCAATTCGATTGTTTGCATATTTTTTTACATCATCCCAATCTTTAAAAATATGATTTTGTTTATAGGCAATAAGCTCACCTAACTTTCCACCTTCCTGGCGGCCGCCAACCCATACTAACTCTCCTTTATTAGGATCCCATACCTGAGCACCACCTACACGGTTATTAACCTCCTTATTGTCAGGCAATTTTATAATTTTATTAGCTACAGTAGAAAGGTTTGCTGTCATATCCCAAGTGAATCCACCTTTATTTATGATATTAGCACGTACTTCCGCTTCAAAACCAGAATTACGAAGAGTACCCAAATTAGTAGCAATCTTATCAAATCCTGTATACCCTGGTAAAGCAAGATCGGTAAGCAAATCTTTTGTCTTGCGATTATAATAATCCAGAATAAAGCTCAAACGATTATTGAAGAAACCAATATCAAGTCCGGCTTCAAAGCTTTGGCTCTGTTCCCAACGTAACCCTGTATTAACCAATGCACTATTGTATATACCGGTTTCACCACCATAAGGTTTCGTTGTTGCATACTCACCATATACCGTATAATTACCTAAACCGTTCACATTACCATTCACACCATAACTAAGACGAGGTTTAAAGGTGGAAATCAAATCAGAAACGTTGGAATCCTTCCAAAACTGCTCTTCTGTAATATTCCATCCGGCAGAAACTCCAGGGAAAAATCCCCATCTATTATCCTTCAATTTAGAAATACCATCATAACGGAACACAACAGAAAGTAAGTATTTCATTTCATAGTTATAATTCAGACGTCCAAAACTAGAAAGTATTCGATAAGCACTCTTAGTAGTACTAGTTTCAGTGCGAGTTGCGCCTACATTTAAAGTAGGGATATCATCAGTAGGAGAATTTTGAGTTTTTGCCGCAAGCTTAAACTGATCATAAGTAAAATATTCACCCCCTAACATGACCTCCAAATTATGCTTATCAGCAAAAGTGTCGGTATAAGTCAATGTAGCATTATATTGCTGTTGAGTATAACGTTCCTGCTCCACAGAAGCCTCACGTGTTGTATTTGTATCTTTATTCTCCAATTGGTACGCTTTATTAAATTTTTCCACCATGTAATCATAACGATACAAAGAAGCGTTACCGTTTAACACTAATTTCTTTGGAAGAATATCCAATTTAAATCCTATATTATAAGTGCTTTTATTCGTTCCGTCAGAATACAGTAATTTATCTCTGAAATAAGCGGGATTACCATCGGAAATATTAGTATCAGCCGAATTAGGACTACCATCCTCATTCCAAGGATTCCAAGTAGGACGCATACCACGTGTACGATAAAAGAACTCATAAGTACCTGTCCATGACAATGTAGGCTGTGTAGACCAGGAATAAGTAGTTCCTGCATTTATTGTCAAAAATGGGAAGAGCTTATAGGAGCCGTTCAAGGAGCCATTAAAACGTTGATAACCAGTTCCAACGACCTGACCATCCTCATCATAATACCCTAAACTGGCAGCAAAAGTTCCTTTATCATTTCCACCATTGATACTGATATAATGATCTTGCATCAACGCAGGTGAATTAAAAATCTCATCATCCATAGCTCCATGATAATCTTTATAAACCAACTGTTTACCAGAGTAAGGATCAGTCATCGTCTGCCATCCTTGATTCACCAAATCCTCATTGCCTTCCAAATAACGTACATCATAGTTATTTTTAGTTGTACCACAACCATTCTGAGTATCAGGATTCCATCCATCACTATATCCTGCTACCGCTTGGTTAGCATTTTTAAATCCTAGTCGAGTATAATACAAATAATCACCAGCATTCAGATATTCATATCCTTTGCGGGCAAAGTTCATACCCATCTTGAATTTATAATTAACATCTACTTTTCCCTCTTTACCTTTTTTCGTTTCAATCAAGATAACACCCCCATTAGCACGAGCACCATAGATAGCCGTCGATGCAGCATCCTTCAAAACCTGGATAGATTCTATATCCGAGGAGTTAATATCTGCCATATTATTACGCACTATTCCATCAACAATAATTAATGCGGCACTATTATCCCCCGTAATTGTTGCTCCCCCACGCAAAGTTATATTAGGTGAGCTACCTGGCTGCCCTGTAGTATTGACAACACGTAATCCCGATACAGATCCTTGTAATGACTGTCCCACATTACTATAAGCCGCCTTCTTTAAGACCTGGTCATCCATTTTAGTAATAGCAGTAGTCAAAGCTGCACGTTTTTGAGAACCACCATAGCCGACAACAACAACTTCATCCAAAGTTTGAGTATCATCTTTCAAAATAACATTCAGCGGAGTTCCATTCCATTTCATTTCTTGAGTGATATAACCAACGAAAGAAATCTGAATAACATCTCCATTCTTTACATCATTTAAAGTGAAATTACCATCAAAATCTGTGATGGTACCATTGGTAGTTCCTTTTACTACCACAGATGCACCAATAACAGTTTCCCCTGTAGCATCTTTGACAACACCTGTACAAGTTCCACTCTGTTGTGTGATTTTCAAATCGGTAACGCCGGGACTGGCAACCGCGTATGCTGCTCCGGTAGAGGCACCCATTAGGAACAGCATCATGCTGACTGATTTTAGTCGTTTTAACATAGCTGTGATTCTTTAAATATTTATTAAAAATCAACCAGTTTAAGATATTATTCTTAAACTAAACCAAGATTGACGCTGCAAATATATAATATATTTGATATATTTAAGAACATAAACAAAAATATTTTATTATAACCTCCGTTATTTAATAAAACATTAAATCATCACACATTATCATTCACCTTTATTTTATTTATATTCACTTGAAAATAGTTTATTTTATGCATTAATATAACAATAGATCACCGCATCACATATGCCCTCGACTATGAAGTTCTTTATTCATGATACTCTTCACTATAATGTTTCATCACACCTTCAGACAGATAAGCGATGCCTACCTTCAAAAGGCAAAATACACGCTTAAGAAATAAATGCCTTAAATAAAAGCAGGGAAGCCCAAAAAGACTTCCCTACAAAATAATATCAATATATATTCTTATTCGACCGAAACAGCCCCTGTACTAGCCTCATATTTCCATCCTGGATTTTGATAAACCGAAGATGAGGTGAAGTCATTGGGATCTGATGCAGTCTGACGGAATACAGCCACCCCAATGGGCTCTAAATAATGGGCAGGAGTAAAGAGGAATCCCTTTTGTTTTGCAATGGTATTATTTTCCAATATTTTTTCGTATGGAAGTATATACACACTTGATTCAGGAGAAGACATATTTCCTGTTGACGGATTTACTATACAAAGATCTTTTAATTGTTCCTCATATACACTACCCCAATAACGCATACCTTCCGTGCGATAAGGAGTCGTTTTAAACTGATCAAGTGCCCTCCAGCGTTTCAAATCATCCCATCGGAAAGCTTCAGCACAAAGTTCATTACGGCGCTCACGACGAATATTATACAAAGTCGGATCAATCATAGTTCCATGTGAATAAGCGGCAAAATCCCCTTTTGCTTCTTCCAGCATATTAGTTGCGGCAATTGTCTTATTATAATCCGGATCTACTTTTGCACGTGTACGTAACGCTCTCCAATATCCATCTGCCGTTCCGTCAACAGTTCCATTCTTCTCGTATGAAGCTTCCATATAGATAAGCATAGCTTCCGCACCACGGAAAACAATACCTCCAGAGGTACCGGCAGAATGGTCATTCGCCATATGAGTTGAATAATGTTTACCCTTCTTTACAATATAACCTGTTGTTGCTAAACTGCCCGCATCACCGAATATCAAACTGATTTGACAAATACTGGGTGTACCATCATCACCATAATAATTCACATCTCCCGGCTTTTTAGTGAATATACCAAGACGAGAGTCACGATTCTGTACCGTAGCAACTACACCTTCCTTCTCCCAATCGGGATTATACCCCGAACCACTGGCATAAACAGGCAAACCATTACGCATAAGGAATGAATTGACCATACCACGTGTCCAGCCTGATCCACCACCATTACGACAAAGTTCCATCTGCAAATTACTGGTTACCCCCAATGATTCATCAAATTTTTTCCACATTAGAATCTCCTTATACCCTTCCATATTCTCATCACAGAACATGGTATAATATGGATTGATAGAAACCAATGAAGCATTCATTCCTTCCGGAGTATCTGTATTCTCTGCTAAATTGCCTACCATTTGGTCTGCAACAAACTTCGAAGCAGCAATCGCTTCATCAAGGAAATAATTAATTTCCACATCAGCATCATAACCTTGCGCATCTTTACCCGGCCATCCGCTTCCTCCCGGTACAAAAGCTGTACCACGATGATATTTTTCCCAAGTAGCTTCATATAAAGCTACACGAGCATGAAGCAAATAAGCTACATTTTTAGAAATACGATTTTTACCACCCGGAGGATTATTCAACAACATGTCTTCCGCCTTTTTTAAATCTTCAATAATAAAACGAGCAACCTTATGACGCGGTTGGCGCTTGCTAGCTTCCACCAATTCACCTTGAATATCGGGAAGTGCCGTTGTGACAATAGGCAGATCACCAAATTTTGTAAAAAGTTGAAAATAGCTATATGCACGGTTCACGTACATTTCTCCAATGTAATGTTTCACATTATCTTGGTTACCAGTTATAGCTCCCTCCTCATATCTTGGTAATACTTGGTCAAAAAAGTAGTTGCATGAACGAATATCCTCCCATTTCCACTCGCCACGGTCGGCAGCAACTTTTTTCTCACCAGGAATCCAAAACGAATTACTTGTTCCGCTTGCCTGATTATCTGTATCATTATCTTTTCCAAAAAGATTAATGCCATACTTATCATCCACAGTAACAAACTTATAGTTATTTATGGCATAAGCTGCTAAATCCGCTTCTGCAGAAAAGAATTTTTCAGGAGTAACCTTATCCAATGGTTCTCTATCCAAGAAGTCATTACAACTTGTCAGGCTGCCCATCAGCAAAGCTCCGATAGTTAAATATTGAATATAATTTTTCATATAGATCTTATTTTATTAAAAGGTTGCACTTAATCCGAATGAAATAGTCTTTGACAATGGGTAAGTACATCCTTCCCAATTGCCTACACCTATTGTTTCAGGATCAAAAGTATCACACAGATTGGTTATAGTAAACAAATTCTCTGCAGACACAAAGAAACGTAAATTATTCACGTAGAATTTTTTAGTCAAATCTGCCGGTAAAGTATATCCCAACGTTACGTTTTTCAAACGACAATAAGCAGCATTTTGCATATAGCGACTTTGTGCTTTACGATTCTTGTCGCTTTCTAAAGGACGTGGATAATACCCGTCGACATTCGCTCCTAGCGGGCTCGTTGTATCAGCAGGACGGAAATAGTCTAAGTGAGGCTCAAAAAAATTGGTCTGCCAATACCCTACAGCTCCCCAAAACATCATACTTTCAGCACCCGATCCCGGCATATAGTCACGTTTCAATGTTCCTTGGAAGAACACTTTCAAGTCAAAGCCTTTATAAGCCGCATCCAAATTCAAGCCAAAGTTATATCGTGGTGTCTTATTACCCAGCAAAACTTTATCTCCATGATTGTCTGCTGTATTATCTTTTGCACTTATCACACCGTCACCATCCAAATCGGCATACATTATATCACCTGCTCCCCAGTTGGAACCCATAGAAGATTGGTCCACCTTCGCCAGATGCGCATCCATTTCCGCCTGAGTCTTAGCTATTCCTATTGTCTGATATCCCCAAAGATCTCCCAAATGTGCCCCATCATAATATGTTTGGCCTAAATCTTTTGACGGATTAGGATATTTATCAATTACAACCTGGTTGTCGGATAAAGCCAATGTGACACCATATCTGAAATCACGTATCTGATCACGCCAGCTTACTTGTAATTCCCAACCTTTCGAAGTCATATTCAGATTATTCACATTTGGAACGGCAATACCTAAGATTGTTGGTAATTCCTGTCCCGGCCCAACCATATCAATTGACTTACGCTGGAAATAATCAAAATTCAAATTAAAACGATTGTCCAGCATACCAAGATCAAAACCAATATTTAAAGTTTGGGTCTTTTCCCAACCTAACAATGCCGAAACGAGACTGGACTCGGCTGCAGTATTAGGTTTCAAGCCATTGACCAACCAACCGCCATTATTTTGTTTATAATCAATAATGCGATAAAAAGGATACCAATTATCTGTATTTTGATTACCAAGTTCACCCCATGAGCCACGAACTTTCAATGTATTGACAATATTAGTATACTTCTCAAAAAAGGCCTCACGTGCCACATTCCAGCCTAAAGAGAAAGAAGGGAACCAATTCCAACGTTGATCGCGTAAAAAACGTGAAGAACCGTCATAACGCAGATTCGCCTCAACCAGATAGCGACCTTTGTAATCATAATTGATACGACCAAAAAAACCGGCTGTTGCCCATTCCTGATAGCCACCACTGGCACGTGCATTATCCGTAGTTGTATTTAAAGTAGGAATGCCAGACATTATGTTATTTTGTTTTGCAGTAATATCACGTTGTTTAAACAACTCACTTTGAAAACCGACCATTGCTTTCATATTATGCCCGTTTTCTAACTCCAATGAATACTCTGTAAAGATATTCGGATTAAAGAAATTGCTTTTATATGCATATTCTGTTACTCCCGAAGTTGTGTTGGCAATAGCATATGGGTTCTTGTTTACATCATAAGCATAAACCGTTTGATAATCCGTATGCGAGAAATTATAATTACTACGATAATTTAATTCAATAGTGGTTTTCCAATTTTTAATTGGTTCAATAAGAAACTGGAGTTGTTGTGCCACAACGTCATTCTGAGTATTATAACGTCCCCCTTCAGTCAATTGGTAAATTTTAGACTCTGCGGTATAAAAACCGTTAGGATCTACAACAGGAATTACAGGCCAATAACGGCATACATCAAAATAAAATACATTTTCCTTATTCTCGCCGGCACTTGCAAAGGAAGGGGAACTATAATCAATACGATTAAAACGAACACTATACCCTACTTTCAACCATTTTGCCAAATCCGCATTGATTTTACCAGTAAATGAATAGCGTTGTCTGCCATCATCCCCATATTTCAATAATCCTCCTTCATCCAGATAATTGGCAGACATATAATACTGCATTACATCCGTACCACCATTTACACTAATTGAATGCTCCTGAGTAAAACTATCACCAAACAACTCATGCAACCAATCAGTATTAGCGGTTGGCATAACATCCTGACGATTTGGGTCATCAAATGCATTCCAACGTCCAGCATCCGTAGCCCACATATATTGTGTAGATTTACCATGCTGATAATCCAAAATTTGTTGCAATTTCTTCTCACTATACATTGGCGACTGTCCTCCATTGGTCAGCTGGTCGTTGATAGCTAATGCAAAACTGTATGAATCTGCCATATGAGGCATATTCAATGGAGAGTTAAATCGGAAATTATTATTATAATTAATAGATGGTTTTCCTGACTTACCTTTTTTAGTAGTAATCAAAATGACACCTCCCGGCGCACGTGAACCATAAATAGAAGACGCAGCAGCATCTTTCAAAACAGAAATATTCTCAATATCCTGTGGATTAATAGCATTAATATCCCCTTCCATTCCATCAATCAGCACCAAAGGAGATACTGATGAGCCTTTACCAATAGTTCCTGTACCACGAATATTGAATTCTTTGTTACCTTTCAATGAACCACCATCACTACTTGTTGAAATATTCATGCCAGGAACAACTCCTTGCAGAGCTTCAACCGTAGAACTAACAGGACGTGCCGCAATCTCTTTCGCTCCGACAGTAGATACAGCACCGGTCACATTCACTTTCTTCTGCGTTCCAAATGCAACGACTACCACTTCATCCAAAGTCTGGGTATCATCTTTTAAAATAACATTCAAAGGGGTACCATTCCAAAGAACCTCTTGAGTAATGTAACCGACAAAAGAGATCTGAATGATATCTCCTTTTTTTACATTTGACAAAGAAAAGTCACCGTCAAGTCCGGTAATAGTACCATTAGTCGTACCTTTCACTACTACAGATGCACCAATGACAGTTTCACCCGTAGCATCCTTGACAACTCCTGTACATGTACCACTTTGTTGTGTGATTTTCACGTCGGTAACGCCGGGATTGGCGACCGCGTATGCTGCTCCGGTAGAGGCACCCATTAGGAACAGCAACATACTGACTGATTTTAGTCGTTTTAACATAGCTGTGATTTTTTAAAGTTTATTGAAAATCAAGTAATTCCGTTTCATTAGTTCCTTCAGAACTGTCCTTATAACTATAGACTTGATAATCAATACTTTTACATATCATCACTTTTGGAATATACCTTTGTCATAGAGCGTATAAACAAGAAATGATTTTAAAATTTCTACTTATTTTCTACTAATTGCCATATTAAATTGTTGCCATGAACCATGTCAAGTCAGAACATGATATAATGGGCAAAACAAAAATACAACTCTTATATTTGCTCAATCCAAACTTTATTGCGTTATTTGCGTTACATGTTTTATGTAACATAAAAACTGCAATGAAGAGTATTTCTACTAATCCATTTTTAATAACCGGTTACCAAGGGCCCGACTATTTCTGTGACCGCGAAAAAGAAACAGCTTCTTTAATGTCAGCATTAAAGAATGGCAGAAATATTACATTAATCAGTCCGCGCCGTATGGGAAAGACAGGACTAATAAAGAATGTATTTTACTATATTCAAAAAGAAAATAAATCTGCCGCCTGTTTTTATCTGGATATATTTTCAACCCAGAATCTTCAGGAGTTTGTATCTCTACTGGGACGAAGTGTGTTGGGGAAATTAGATACCTTATCACAGAGTACCTTAAAATCGCTATTCTCATTCTTTAAAAGTTGCCGTCCGGTCATCAGCGCCGATGAAATTACAGGAATGCCATCTGTAACACTCGACTTTATTCCGGAACGTTCAGAAGAAACCTTGAAAGAGATTTTCACTTACCTAAACCAATCGGGAGTAGAATGTTATATAGCCATTGACGAATTCCAGCAAATAATGGAATATCCGGAGAAAGGAGTGGAAGGCCTGTTGAGATCGTATGGGAACAGTTACTCATGGCAGTGTTCAAGCAATTGATGTCAATGCACGCTTCCAACGTGTTAATGGTGAACAGAATTTAGACCTTTCGGTCTATAAATATGGTAACGGAGAATATTTACTATACTTATGTAAAAAGAAAGTTGAAGAGTTTTCGCAATGCAAAGACATTAGTTAATCTTTATCCTAAAAACAAACAAGAGAATGTGAAAGAGTTTGTAGATATAAACAATGTCAATTTTAAAAATTCAAAAGAAATACTGAAGCTACTGTATCAATTCTCAATCAAATAGAAAAAGATAAGATAATTTTTTTGCCCAATGTTATCCATCATCAATTAAATTTGCTTTTCGATTTGGAATTCAGATAAAAGGAATTAGTTTTAAAGGAAATAAATCCCCTTCATTCTTACCACTAATAATAGGAAAGAATAAGAGGATTTATTTTAAGAAAATTTCAATCTATAAAAACTTTCAGTTTCTATTTTTATCTGAAATATCTTTTCAGAATCAACTTATTTGATAGCCCACCAAAGTGGCGTCATCATTGTATTGTCTTCTGCACCTAATAATTGCAATGCATTTTGGTATTGTTCTTTATCTGCGTTTTCTAATGCTGTCGGATACCGCATACGTTGTGTATAATGATACCATTTCTGACCATTTTTCCATTCTGAAGCCTGAATATATTTCTCCATGTCAGAACCGGTCAGTGTACCTTCATTAGCTGGAATTTCAAAGAAAGGCAATCCTAAACGACGACGGTCATTCCACATTTCAACTACTCCATAAGGCACATTAGCAATATACTTTTGTGTAATGATCTTGGTTAGTTGGTCATTCAAAGCACCACCTTTGTATAAAATCTTACTGGCGTCTGGATAATTATAAGTCATTTTTCCAGCTTGCTTGGTATAACCATTCACATAATCAGCTTCAAAAGAAACCGGTTCTACGGTATGATCAAAATTTACTGAAGTACCTACACGGTTATAGCTGGTAGATGCCAGATATTGATTTACATATTGACTTAGGCCAAGGTATTCGAAATTGGCACGTACACCGTTTTCATACGCTTCTTTAGCGCTGATGGAGTTGGTCCATCCTCTTAAAGCACCTTCGGCCAACAAAAAATAGGTTTCCCATGGTGACATCCAGATACGTCTGGCGGTGTTATCACGATATTGTTTACCCAGCATTGGAGTAGTATCATACATACTGCCTAAAACATCATTGAATTTGAATGTCTCAGTACTCCATGCGGAACGAGTACCTGCCGGATAACCATTCCATGTGAACTGAGCGTCAATCTTTACTAGTTTTTTTTCAGGATCAGTCGGATCCAGCATGGCATGTTCTGCATGATTCTTAACGCCTTGCGAACCTTGATCTGGAAAATTTTCAGCTTTTTCATCATTCGTTAAACACCATACTTTCAAAGCACGCGGATCAAGATGTTCAGGAATACCATCCATCCACAATTGTTTGGTTGGATTATCAGTAGTTACCGGATAATGATTTACGTATTGTTCACCAATATAATTCATAGGCTTGATGTAAGGCGCCAAGTCCGGACGATAACTGGTTACAGGAATATCTCCTAAACCAGTTAACAGATTACACATAGTAGAAGAAATACATTGGTCATTCCAAGGACGATTCATTACACCTTCATAACAAGACCATCCGCCTGCCTCTGGAAACGAAAAGAAATCATCTGCAGAAGTCAACAAACTTTTGGATGCAGCATCCGCAAATTCAGCCTTGACATCGATTTTTGAAGTAGATACTTCGGACAGGCGCATGGCATAACGTAAGCGGAGGCTGTGAGCCAATTTGACCCATTTTGCAGCATTGTATCCAAAAGCAGGATCTCCTTTAGCTTCTGTTTCTGTAGGTTCTACAGACGTGTTAATTCCAGCGGCTGCTTCTTTTAATTCGGTCAACATGAATACATAAACATCTTCTACGCTGTTGAATGTCGGATTGACACCTTGAGCAGCGTCCAAAGCATATGGACCAAAAGAATCAGCAAAATCTGCAATCAGCATAACACGCCAAATACGAGCAAATTGTTTTACATTAGGAAAGAAAGCCTGTTCATGTTCGGAAGTTCCCGGATTTACATCTGCCATATTGATGGCATTGGTGGCATATTTTACCCAATTGGAGGTATAACTATACAATCTGTCGTTATACTCATTGCTATAACGGGCGGTTACTCCCATAGTGTTATCACCAATAATTCGTGTAATGGAAGCCCAGTTATACACAAATACACGTTCTGCAATATCCGGGTCCATTTGCGCCTCATAAAAAGATTTATTCAGTGCATAGTCCGGATGAATATATGATTCGCCTGCTGCAGAGGGACTAAAATTGATTTCCTCAAAGTCATCACATGATGTGGCACCTCCCATCAAAGCAGCACCCATTACCAGACTGAATAATAATTTATTTACTTTTTTCATTGTTGTCGAGTATTAAAAATTAGAAACCAAGTGTTACATTAAACAAGAAGGTACGTGATGTTGGTGATGACGCATTCTCAAATCCGGTTGCATTGGTACTGGTAGCAAACACGGATTCGGGGTCTATGCCATGCAGATTACTATGAATCATCCAAACATTGTTGCAAGACATACCTAACTTAACTTGCTGGAACGGACCTTTTGCAAGCATCTTCCGGGGGAAAGTATAGTTTAAGGAAACATTACGTAAACGAACATTCGTTGCATCATACAAATTAGCTTCACCAATACCCATATTACCAGTTGATCCAGTTACGGCCGTCCAATAAGATTGTGGTTCTACTTCGATGGTGCTAGGTGAATAGCCCCCGTTTCCGTCTGCAATAACCCCATCTACTACAAATTTATCGCGTTTACCGTTTACCACAGTACATGCTGCCACACCATTGGCTTGCAACATTCGGTTTGAACCAGAAAAAATTTCACCACCGATACGTGCGTCTACCAAGAAACTCAATGTAAAATTCTTGTAAGAGAATGTATTGGTCCATCCTACCAAACAAGTAGCTTGTTGATCACCAATCTTTTGTATTTTTGAGTCACCTTGTGGCAAACCGGCATCATTCAACAACATTTTTCCATAATAAGGACTATTCTCATCAGTCACCCGCAGATAAGTAGTACCCCAAATTTCACCATAATTACCTCCAGCAACAGCCAAAATCTTTAAATTATCATAGGTACCTAAAGTATATTCGTTAATACCATCAGCTAGTTCTATAATCTTGTTTTTGTTGGTAGAGAAATTCACTTGAGTGTCCCAAGTAAATTCTTTAGTTTGTACCGGAGTAGCATTCAACATGATTTCTACACCTGAATTCTGAATATTACCAGCATTAATTTTCATTGAACTAAATCCAGACAATGAGTTCATAGGCAAATTTAGCAACTGACGTTTAGCGTTTGATTTATACCAAGCCACATCTAACCCTAGACGATTATTGAAGAAACGGACTTCGGCACCGGCTTCCCAAGATGAAATCAATTCGCTACGTACATCTTCATTAAATAAGGTACTACCAGACACAGACGCACTCGTACCTCCTGTTTCATAGATAGATCCAATACCATATACGTTATATAATTGATAAGGATCGAGGTCATTACCTACCTGTGCAAAAGATACACGAGCCTTGGCATATGTAAACCACTCGGGCATTCCCTTTCCCCGGTTATTAATCATATCACTGATTACCCATGAAGCACTGATAGAAGGATAAAAGAACGAACGGTTACTCTTACTCAAAGTAGAGGACCAATCATTACGTCCTGTCAAATCCAAAAATGCCCAACCGTCATAGTTAACTCCCAGTGTACCATACAATGAATTGGTCTTACGATGAGTATAAGTCTGACTGATACTTCTGTTTGAGTCGGTTGAATTTGTCAACCAGAATAAATCAGGCACTGTTAAAGCACTAACAGAATTGCTAACACCTGTTGATTTACGTTCCATTAAATTCCCACCGAATGTAAACACACCTCCGAAATCGCCTAATACACGGTCTTTTTGTGCGGTAACCAAAAAACTGAAATTATTTTCATAGAATTTTTGTTCACCAAAAGAATAACGACCGTTTTCTGATGAAGGACTGCCAGCATACAGTTTGGTTTCTGTTTCTGTGAAATACATATCACTACCTGCTTTAATTTCTGCGTTCAACCAATCTGTAATCTGATATTTCAACGAACCATTCAGCAAAAAGCGATTACGTTTGTCTTGATTGGTATTGTAATCTTTTGCCCAATATGGATTCTGACCACTGCCTTTCTCCCACCAATACATTTTTCCATCTTCTGGATTTTTGGCCTGTTTAAACTCTCTTATATCCAAAGAAATAGGCATCATGTACATGGAATAGAAATAGTTGTCCGAGCGCGCACCGGATATAGGACGATTGGTAGCATCAGACAAAATATATTGTACTTTGGCATCCACACTCCAACGATTATCTTTACCAAATGACGAAGTGATACGTGACATTAAGTTAGTACGGCTATACTCTGCCCCTGGAATCTTGCTGAAATCGTCCATACGGGTAGCTGATAAATAAACGGATGTCCTATCAAACTGTTGCGAAAAAGCGATATTTTCAGTTAAATTCACACCTGTCTTAAAGAAATTAGCTACATTGTCAAAATATTGCATATTTTGAGTACGTCCGTTCCAGTCTGTATAGCTTTGACCTGTAATAGCTGGTCCCCAGTTAGAACTAGAGGTTGCATTGAAAATGCCATTAGAACCTTGACCGAAAATAGTTTGTCGTTCGGGTTTCATAAATACATTTTCCACCGAAACGGATCCGGAAAATGTAACACCAAGCCCCTCGCTCTTAGTACCCTTCTTTGTTGTAATCAGGATAACACCATTACCTGCACGCGAACCATAAAGCGCAGCAGCAGATGCACCTTTCAAAACAGACATTGATTCAATATCTTCGGAGTTGATATCCGATAAACCGTTACCCATATCAGTAGATGGATTCCACATATCATTGTTGTCGGCTCCAGTAAAATTATCCAAGGGTACTCCGTCTACAACAATTAACGGCTGGTTCAAACCCGTTACAGAATTACTACCACGAAGCTGAATCTTAGAAGAACCGGCAGGACCATTACTTGAACGGATGATTTGAACACCGGATACTTTACCGGAAAGAGCATTGGCTAAGTTTGTTTCGCGAGCTGCTACCAATGCATCACCTTTTACCTCCTGCATGGCATAACCTAATGCTTTCTTTTCGCGTTTGATGCCGAGAGCGGTTACTACCACTTCCTGTAGCGTTTGTGTGTCATCTTGTAATGTTACATTCAAAGGTTGACCATTCCAGGGAACTTCAACAGTCTGATATCCCACGAATGAAATTTGGATAATATCCCCTTTCTTCACTCCAGATAATGAAAAGTCGCCATCAATACCGGTAATAGTACCATTAGTCGTACCTTTCACTACTACAGATGCACCAATGACAGTTTCACCCGTAGCATCCTTGACAACTCCTGTACATGTACCACTTTGTTGTGTGATTTTCACGTCGGTAACGCCGGGATTGGCGACCGCGTATGCTGCTCCGGTAGAGGCACCCATTAGGAACAGCAACATACTGACTGATTTTAGTCGTTTTAACATAGCTGTGATTTTTTAAAGTTTATTGAAAATCAAGTAATTCCGTTTCATTAGTTCCTTCAGAACTACTCTTACAGCTATGTATCTGAATATCAGTGTATTTTATTTTTGTATCTCAAAAAGAAAAATTGTATTTAAAAGTCTATAGAAGGGCTTTTAAATACAATTTTCTATCTATTTTCTACCGAAAAGAGTACTAATATAGAAAACCGAACAACCATAATGGTATTTTATTATTTATTCCATACTCTATATCATCAGCAACAATATATGCATCAGAAAGTCCATTTATTTGTTGTTTACCTTTGTTTCTACCACCGACTTCAAAAGTATAGCGTCCATCAATAAAGAAATCACTCTCTTTAGAAACGTTTATTTTGTGGCAATAACGCAATTGGTTGGCAAAAAAAGTTTCCCTGACATTTCCAATATCAATTTGACTGGCAGACAATGCATACATTAAATTAGGATTCTCTAAAAACAGTTTATCAGGTTTCTGCAAGCGGCTTATGCCGGAGCCTTCTTTTTGGAGATTCATAGTCAGACAGCTGTCATGGAGGGCATCCAGATAGGCCAGCAATGAATTACGCGAGATTCCTATCCGTTCGCTTAGTTTACTGACATTAGGAATAAAAGGCGCCGACTCTGCAATGATATATAGTAACTGCTTAATTTTAGTTGTATATGAAATATCAACCCCTCTTAACTGTGGAATTTCCAATTCCACAATCAGATTGACCACTTCATTTATTCTTGAATAATAAAGAGCGGGTAATTCATTGTAATAAGGATAATACCCATGTTTCAAATAATCAGGAAAATGTTTCAGAACTTTAACTTTGTCTACTATCCCGACAGATAATGACAGATGATTATCCAATATATTATTTAAAGTTAATATCGGCAATGATAGTTTTTCATTCCAGTTTAAATACTCGCGAAAAGAAAAACCTTGCATTTCATAAACAATTGCCCGCCGGCTCAAATCCGATTTGGCATTTAAGATTTCAAGCAAGGACGAACCTGTAAAGACTACATGAAGTTCAGGTAAGTCATCATAAATATTTTTCAGTTCTTGAGACCAGTTGGGGTATTTGTGTACTTCATCCAGAAATAGATATTTTCCTCCCCGCTTTACAAAATCGGAAGCTAAATCATAAAGTTTATGTTCACTGAACCAGATATTATCCACACTGGCATAAAGTACGGTTTTATCCATTGGAAGGTTCAGTTTGATATACTGCAACAATAAAGTTGTTTTTCCAACTCCCCGGGCCCCCTTTATACCTATAAGACGAGCTTTCCATTCTATCTCATTTATCAGGCTACGTACAAAAGAAGTATTTGTTATAGCCAGTTTCTTGATAAAGGACTCAAATAATCGTTCCATTTCTTCTTTTTGTTTATCACACATTACAAAAATAGTAATAAATTGTTCATCATGATAAACAAAATGAGTTTTTTTTTTAAAGTTGCAGCAATAAAATGCTCACATTACCATTTGTTTAAATAAAGTTCAGACCTTCGCCCAAGTGTACTGCCCTTTTTTATTTGGCTTATGTTAAGTGGCTCTATGACCTATGCATAATATGCTTTGCCGATATCAGAATATCAAATGATTTTGGGTATAATAAAAAAGGAAGAGAATATATCACATAACCTCTTCCTTTTTTATTAATAAACTTGGACTAGCGTCATATTTCAGACTGTTTTTCCATTAATTCAAATTAGGTCCTTCACCAAATTGCGGAGCTTTTTTATCATACCAAACTCGTTCTGTATTTAGTATTGTAGGTTCCGGACCATAGGAATATCCTTGATCTTGATATGCTTTTCTCTTGATATCTCCCATTTTATCATCTACAGTTGGTTGCGTCACTTGAAATCTACGAGGTAATGGATAGTTGCTTACTTTAGGATTTAAGTTCAGCATGGGATATAAATCACTTTCTTTCATAGGACATCCGGAACGACGCATCATGATATATTGATCAGCCGGGAAGAAAATAAAGTGAATATACTGTTGCAAGTATACTTTTTCCAGATTCTCTGTAGTAGATCCATCTAAAGTCAAGATAGGATCATTTAGTAATCTAGTGACTTCATTTTCCTGCAACTTAATGGTTACATCAAATTTGTCTTGCCCAAATGTATTGTCATAATAGGGGATATGATTTAAACCTGCTAACTTGTCATAAGCACGCATTGAATATTCTACTCCCTTTTTCAGATAGGATTCTGCGCTTCCTGAAAAACCGATATCTTGTCCTTGGCTTAGTAACTTAAGTTCTGCCAGATACAAGTTTACTTCTGCTGTGGATAGATACAATCCATACCATGCGTATAAATCTGTAATCTGAACTTTTGGCGCACCTGGAGCAACCGGATAATCTATAATGACTTTTTTGTCAAACATATATTGATTTAATGGAGAATATGGATAATAAGTTGTTTCTCCATTGCCGTCCTTATCTGAAACTTTCCACAGCTTACCAGCTTTGTCAAAATAATCAACATATTCTGGGTGCTGGTCGGCTAAACCGGCTTCTACTTCTGTCGGCAAACCGTAATAACGTACCCAAGGTTCACCAGGAGCTTTCCAGCCTTTGAAAACCTTTTTGCCGTTAACTTCTTCTGATATGACATTTTCCTCTACAAATGAAGGTAGTCTTTGTCCTTTGTCATAGAACGCTTGTACGACGATTGAATTATAATCATTCTTTTCGAAAAAGACACGGATACGTGGATCAAAATGTTCAAGCATGAAGTTGATTAATTGCATTGATCCTGCACCACGGTTATCCATAGAATTTCCACCAGGCATATGACGGTCTGTAGCACTTTTATTATAGAAGAAATCATCTTCCAAACCATCCATAATAGGATACTTGGCAGCGTCTCTTACAATATTCAGTGCCCGATTCTTATCCTCGTTAATTAAACGAACTGCTAGCTTTAAACGGAGAGAGTTGGCAAATTTCAACCATTTGGTATAATCGCCTTGGTAGATGATATCCTGTGAGCCTAAAGACTGCTGTGTTACTTTATTTCCATCAATAGTTACATCATTGGCTAATGTTTCAACAGTTTCTTTCAATTGTTTTTCCCACAAATCAAACAATTCAGCTTGTGTGTCATATTTTGGAGTGAGGGTTCCTCCGTAACGTGCTTGATAGGCTTCTGTGTATGCCATGGAGCCATACATATCAGTATCCCACATAGCCAAGTAAATCATTAAAGGTTGACAAAGTGCTTTTAGATAAGTATATTTTGCTTGTTCTTCTCCCTCTAAAGTTGTATTTACAATATAAGTCAGTTCATTTACTTGGTTCATTACATTGTAAACTTGTGATCCCATTTTGCCTGAATTGGACATAGTAGTCATCAGGTTTTCATTACCTCCTGTTGAAGCTACTGTTTGAGACCATCTCAGCATATTATTGTAATCGTAATACCAAGCAAAATAGTCATGACCATCAAAATTTGCTAATGCTTGAGTAAATAAATAGCGAGGGTCTGGTTTTGAAACGATAGTTGGATTGGTATTGATATCGGCAAAATCATCTTTGCAGCTGCTTATAAAAGTACAGCTGCCAATTAAAAAGCTTGCCATTATATATTTTAATTTCATAATCTTCAATTTTTTATAAGTTTAGAATCCTACATTTATAGTCATTGTGTAATTAGCTGTATATGGGTCGAAACTACGAATACGGAATTCACCGCTCAAATTACCACGCACACCTTCAGGATTTACGTCGTTAGGTAGTGAGTTATATAGATATCCTAGATTACGTGCAGAGAAACTTACTCCCAATCTTTTTGCTCCAATTTTGCCGGCAATATTTGATGGGAATGTATACCCAACGGTAATTTCACGTAAAGCAATATATTTCAAATCATGTATCCATCCGTCATTTGTTACACCTGTTGCCCATTGGTTGGCATAATTATAATACGATGCAGCATGCATTGGTTCAAGAATTCCATTTTCATAAGCTTGTTGATAGGACATACCTCCTACATCATGAGTTTTACCATCTATACCTGTAACTTGAGTCCCCGAAGCAAATATTCCTTGAGGGATCATACCATCATGATAAGTAACACCGTAACTTCCTGATTGACTTCCATCCGCATTTAAATATTGGCTGGTCCATGTCATACCGCCATGAGCCTCATCTCGGAATTTTAAAGAAGATTCTGTCCATCCATAAGCTGTACCATAACGATTACCATAAACAGCTACTTTACCACCAAAACGCATATCCAAGGCCATTCTGAAACTTAAGTTTTTCCAAGTTAATCCGGTCGAAACAGAACCTAAGAAGTCTGGATTCATATCACCGATCACTTCATTTTTCAAGCTTCTATCAGCATAGGCAGAACGGTCAGAATCGCTCCATTTCAGAATGATATTGCCGTTGTCATCTCTTTTAGGAGTTATATCGGAAATCAATACGCCATAAGGTCCGCCAACTCTGGCTGCCGATTGGATACGCATGTTACCCCATCCTGTAGAACCACGTAAGCCAATGTATTCGGCAGCGTCAGGGTGTAATTCGATAATCTTGTTATTATTCTTTGTAAAGGTGAAATCTAAGTTCCATTCCCAATCTTTATTACGGAAAGGAATCGTATTTAAAGCTATTTCTACACCACTGTTTTGAATATTACCAGCGTTAATTAACTGATTGCTAACACCAGAAATAGATGGTGTAGAGATGTTCATAATCTGATCTCTTGTATTTTCTTTATAGTAAGTTGCATCTAGGTTGATACGATTGTCTAGGAAACGTAAATCCAGACCAACTTCCCAAGCGTTTTTCCGTTCTGGTTTTAAGTTAGGTGAAATGGCTGTGCTTGAGAATGAATTTGTATATACATAGCTACCATCTATTAACTGTAAATTACCTACATTGTAACCGGAATTAATAGTGTAAGCACCTGTATCATTACCTACTTGTGCCCATGAACCACGAATTTTTGCAAACGAAATCCATGAAGGCATTTTGTCTTTGAATGTTTCACTGATCAGCCAAGAACCGGAAACTGAAGGATAGAAGTATGAGTAATTACCGTTCTTATTAGCATAAACTAATGCTGAAGACCAGTCATTACGCCCGGTTACATCTAAATATAATTGATTTTTCCAAGAAGCATTGAAAGCAAATACTGCAGATAACATCCGTTTAGTTCCTTCTATTTTTCCGCTTGCTTTGACCTGTCGTTTACTGTTGCCTATGAAAAATTGCCCAGGTACAATCAAACCATCAGTTTCTACAGAATAAGCAGTCTGATAGTTGTTGTAATATTCACCACGAATAAAACCACCCAAATTGAAATCTTTTACTGCTTTATCAAAAGTAAAAGTTCCTGCAAAGGTGGTTTGTTCTTTAGTTTGTTGTGCTAATTTATAGTTACCTCCTTCGTAAGCAACTCCGGTACCAAGTTCTTTATTTTCTTCACGAATGTATACATAGTTCATATTGCCTTCTCCTTTGAAACGGACCCAATCGGCAATTTTTACATTGACTTCTAAAATAGGACGTACTACGGTTTCTTTACGGTTGTAGTCCATATTGTCAATATTAAACCAATAACTTTTGCTGGATTCGGGTACATTGGCATAAGTATCTCCAGAACGTGCAATACCACCTTGTTCACTTAAATATTTATCACGATAGTACTTAGCATCATATAATGGGGTTAATCCTTGGTAGAAATATTCACCTACGGCACGAGCAGCATTGCGTGGCTTAGAATTGGCGAAACTGACAGATGCGGCAACATCTACTCTATCACTGATTTTATGGCTACCTTTTACCAAGAAAGCGTAACGTTCAAATGTATTATTAGGAGTGGTGGCATTCACTTTCTTGTAAGAAACAGAACTATAGAATGATGTTTTTTCATTACCGCCACGTACTGATACATTAGTATTAGTGTTAAAGCCTAATTGATACATATCTAACATATTATTTTTGATTGGAGAATAAGGTACTTTACGGCCATCATAATCTTCAATCATTACCGAACTGTCGTAGGGGAGTCCCCATCCTAAAGTAGACGCTCCGATTAATGAAGGTTCTCCCTTTGCGTTGGTATAATAAGTAGGAATCCAAGTATTACCATTTTCTCCATATCCGATTCTACCTGGACGGGCTCCAGGTCCATATACAGTTTGAATACTGGGTTGTTTGTAGGCGTGGTCGATACCTAATGTTTGAGTAACATCTACACCGAATCCTTTGAACTTTCCTCCACCTTTGGTGGTAATAACTACGGCGCCGTTCAAACCTCTAGAACCATAAAGCGCTGTGGCTGCGGCACCTTTCAGTACAGATACTGTTTCAAAGTCATCCGGGTTCAAGTTTTTCAATTCATTACCATAATCAATTGCATCAATTTCTTCACCATCCATATCACGTCCTTGAGTGGAATTATCAAGAATGACACCATCGACAACGTATATAGGCTGGTTATTGCTTCCTAAGGTTGACGCACCACGAATTTGGATTTTAGCAGAACCAAAGATACCACCGTCTGAATTAGATATCTCTACACCAGCTACTTTTCCTTGTAATGATGCAACCGGATTGACTGTATTGGTATATAACTCTTCACTTTTTAATTCGGTTACTGCATAACCCAAAGCTTTTTCTTCACGCTTCATTCCTAAAGCGGTTACAACTACCTCACCCAACAATTGAGTATCATCTTTCAAAAGAACATCTAGAGGTTTTCCGGTCCATTTTATTTCTTGAGTAGCATAACCAACGAAAGAGATAACAATGATATCCCCTTCCTTTACATTACTTAAAGAGAAGTCACCGTCAAGCCCTGTGATAGTACCATTCGTAGTCCCTTTCACTACTACAGATGCACCGATAACACCTTCTCCCGTAGCATCCTTGACGATACCCGTACATGTCCCTGTCTGTTGTGTGATTTTCACATCGGTAACGCCGGGATTGGCGACCGCGTATGCTGCTCCGGTAGAGGCACCCATTAGGAACAGCAACATACTGACTGATTTTAGTCGTTTTAACATAGCTGTGATTTTTTAAAGTTTATTGAAAATCAAGTAATTCCGTTTCATTAGTTCCTTCAGAACTACTCTTACAGCTATGTATCTGAATATCAGTGTATTTTATTTTTGTATCTCAAAAAGAAAAATTGTATTTAAAAGTCTATAGAAGGGCTTTTAAATACAATTTTCTATCTATTTTCTACCGAAATCACTACTTTGTACAAACAAATAAGGGAGTATTATATTCCGTAAAAGAATAAGAACTTCCAATAATTGATTGGGAAAGTTTTTCATCTTACAAATGAAAATAGCATCGGTTCATTGTTTTAAAAGGTCCTTATCTTTTTCAAGAAGAATCAATTCTCTACTTGCATATAAATAATATTTGCAAAATAATTCTATGTATAGTCCTGAGGGTCAAAATAAAACAATCCCCTTGTTCTTACAGGAAAAACAAGGGGAACTGCTATTCTTTAATTTTATTTTCAGTTCTTCGGTCCGTTACCAAAATCAGGATTTTCTTTATCCATCCATACACGTTCGTCATGCAAAACCTGTGGATTCTTTGCATTTGTACCTTGATATGTATAACCTTGTGCTTTATATGCAGCGATAGTTATGTCATGTAACTGATCTGATTCCAAAGGCTCCGTAACAGCAAATCTTCTAGGGATAGGATAGGAATCACCCAATTGTTCGTCAAATTCCTTACGCGGTAAAAGGGAACTATTTTTCATAGGAACACCAGAACGCATAATGTTAACATATTGATCAATCGGTGCATTAAAATAATGGAGATATTCTTGGATATACACTTTCTCCAGATCAGAAACTTTATCTCCACTTAAAATATAAGCCTCTTTCTTAAGCAGTTCTGTCAGCCATTCATCTTGCAGCTTAATAGATACATCATGAGGATCATTTACGTAGGGACTGTCATAATAAGGTATATGATTCTGACTGGCAACATAATCATATCCTTTTACTGAAGCAGTGATACCATCTGTAAAATACTCTTGGGCACTTTTTTGTCCATTCCAAGTGGCTCCCAACAGGGTGAATTCAGCCAAGAAGAAATTGGTTTCCGCTGCCGAAAAATACAGTCCATACCAACCATATTGTTGAGTGTCTTGAACCGGAGTAACATCCGGGGCATCCGGATAAGTATATGTCAACAGACCTTTTACCATTTCTTGATTCCGGTAAGTACACGGATAATAGCTTTTCTTGGCACCAGCTGCCGAGTACAAGACAAACAATTGTCCTGTGGGATCAAAATAATCCTCGTATTTGTCCATCTGCCCTGCACCTATTTCCACAGGAAGGCCATAATAACGTACCCAAGGTTCACCTGGCCCCCCCCATTCTTTAAAGACTTTCTTTCCGTCTTTAACCTCAGAAATTACATTCTTCTCTACAAAATCCGGCATTTCTCTTTTTTGATCAAAATAAGCCTGTACAACATTAGAATTGTAGTCATTCTTTTGGAAGAAATAAAGCAAACGCGGATCTTTGTTGTTTACTAAAAAGTCTATAAGATGTTGCGTACCTACTCCTACAGAAAAATCATTATTCCAATTGTTATCGAACTTACCCTTGTTATATACAAAATCATCATCCGTAGTAGCAATTAAGCCAACAGGACTTTCTGCTACCTGTTTTACTATTTCAAAAGCGCGGTTCCGATCTTTGTTTATCAAACGGGCTGCAATTTTCAATTTCAAAGAATTGGCCAGTTTGCCCCATTTTTTCAAATCACCTTTATAAATAAAGTCCTGATTATTCAAAACATCTTTGATTTCATTACTGCTCAGATAATTAATAGTCTGGTCCAGTTCTTTCAGCCATACTTCCAAAAGTTCCTCTTGAGTGTCATATTTAGGCAATAACAAAGGAGGATTGGTATATCTGGCTTGTTCTGCTTCTGTATATTGACGTGATCCATATAGGTCAGCATCTTGGATACTTAAGTAAACCAACAAAGGATTACAAAGATATTGGATGTATTCATAAGTCGCTTTTTCCTCTTCAGGCAACAGGCTGATTTGATATCGAATCTCATTAGCATAACGAAGCACTTCGTTTACTTCATAACCACAACCATTGGCTTCATCAGTCGGACGATTTGAACGAGTTGTATTACCTCCTGATGAAACTGTTGTTTGCGACCAGGTAGAAAGGTCATTAAATCCTCCAAACCATTGTGCATAATCTCCCGGTTGGAAGGAAGCTTCACATTTAGTGAACAGGAAACGGATATCAGGCTTTGTAATAGTAGACGGATCTGAATTTAATTCAGAAAATTCATCTACACAGGAAGTGAACATTACACTTCCTAAAAGCAGTGCGGCTGCTAAAGTTCTATATTTCATTGTTGATAATTCTTTTAAAGTTAACAATTAGAAATTGGCATTAATTGTAAATATGTAACTTGCTGTATAAGGCTCGAAACCACGAATACGGAACTCTGAAGCTGAATTAGAACGTACAGATTCCGGATTTAGATTATTAGGTAATGAATTATACAGATATCCCAAATTACGTGCACTGAATGATAGGTTCAACCCTTTTGCACCCAATTTATGACTGATGCTATTAGGCAAACGATAATTTACAGTAATATTACGCAAAGCGATATAACTCAACTTGTGTACCCAAATGTCATCAATTGTCTGTGCTCCCCATGCATAATTATTTCCATACCATGAACCGGCATGAGTGGGCTCCAGTTTTCCTTCCTGTACCAACTGTGCGTAAGACAGACCGCTGACATCCATTTTTGTTCCATCCACCAAGGTCGCAATTGTTCCTTCTTTAAAAACACCTTCCGGAATCATACCATCAGTATATTGAATACCTTTAGAATCGGCATATTGACTAGTCCAAGTCATACCTCCATGTTCCGGATCACGGTATTGCAAAGAGCTTTCCGTCCAACCGGCCTGAGTTCCGTATAAGTTACAGTAAGATGCCACCAAACCTCCAAAACGCATATCCAGTCCAATATTCAAACTTAAATCTTTCCAAGTTAATGTTGTTGCTACAGATCCCAGAAAATCCGGTGTCATGTTACCTACTACTTCCGCTGTTTTGCTTTGTGCTCTATATGCGCCTCTCCAACTGTCATCCCACTCCAACAAAGGTACACCGTTTTCATTACGTGCCTGAGTGACATCTGACATCAACACACCATAAGACTCACCGACTTTTGCTACAGAGCCGATATGATAGTCGTATGCGTTTACATAACCGGACAATTCAATATAGTTGGCAACATTAGGATGCAAGGATACAATTTTACTTCTGTTTCGTGTATAAGTGAAGTCCAGATCCCACTGCCAGTCTTTAGTTTTGATAGGAGTGGTATTTAATGCGATTTCAATACCTGAGTTTTGGATATTACCAGCATTTACCAACTGTTGGGTAACACCGGAAATAGCAGGAACATTGATTTTCATAATCTGGTCTGTGGTATTTTCCTTATAATAAGTGAAATCCAAATTCAAACGATTATTAAAAGTACGGAAATCCAAACCTATTTCCCATGAATTCTTACGTTCCGGTTTAAGGTCAGCAATCTTCATCAGTTTGTCCAATTCATTGGTATAGATATTGCCGTCATACATTTCCATTGTGGCAAAAGAATACGTCTGATTGACTGTATATGGGTCTGTATCATTACCTACTTGTGCCCATGATGCACGAAGTTTTGCCAAGTTAATCCATGAAGGCATACTTTCACGGAAAGTTTCATTAATCAACCATGAACCTGATACGGAAGGATAGAAGTATGAGTGATTACCTGTACGATTGGCATATACCAATGCAGAAGACCAGTCATTACGTCCTGTAACATCCAAATAGACTTGATTCTTCCATCCTAAATTTAAAGCAAAAATGGTAGAAATAATTCTTTTGCTACCCGATATTGTCGCTTCGCTCTTTTTAGTCTTTTTTGAGTTCTCCACGAACCATTCTCCAGGCACCACCATTCCTCCGTCAGTTGATACTTTTGAATGTTTGGAAGAGGTGTTGTAATACTCAAATCGTGCGAATCCACCGAGTGAAAAATCTTTTATCTGCTTGCTGGCAGTAAAAGTTCCCCCTACGGTAAATTGTTCTTTTATATCTTGCGTAATACCATAATACCCTCCTTCGTTTGCATAACCGGAACCTAATTGCTTATCTTCTATTGAAGTATAATAACGGTTCATATTAGCGTCTGCTTTAAATTTCAGCCAATCTGTCATCTTTACATTTACTTCAAATGTAGGACGAATAACAGTTTCCTTCCGCACATAATCATAATTATCTACTTTGAAGAAATAATTTTTAGCGCTGGAAGGAACCGAACCATATTGGTCACCATAGCTGGTACTAGCGATACCACCATGCTCACCTAAATATTTGTTCCGGAAATAATCTACATCAAATAGCGGGTTAATCACATTGGTATTTGCATTGACAAATAATTCACCCGCATTCAGTTGTGCATTACGCGGTTTTGAGTTGGCAAAGCTAAAAGAAGCGGCAACGTCCACCCAATCGTTCAACTTATGGCTAGCTTTCAACAACATGGAGTAACGCTCAAAAGTATTGTTTTCTGTTGTTGATTTGGCATTTTTATAAGATAAAGATGTATAAAATGATGTTTTTTCATTACCACCGCGAATAGAAACATTCGTATTTGTATTGAACCCTAATTTATATAAATCCAGCATATTATTTTTACGTGGAGAATAGGTAGTCCATGTACCATCATAATTGCGGATTTGAGAGCCATCATATTTAGGTCCAAAACCAAAGTTGGGTACCCCTACTAATGTATGTTCTCCATTCTGATTTACCGTAAACTGATGTGCATCCCATATACTTCCATTTTGGTCGGCATCAGATTGTCCCGGCATATATCCAGGACCATATAAAGTTTGAATATCCGGAGTCTTGAAAGCATGGTCAATACCAAATGTTTGAGAAACGCTAATACCCAGTCCTTGCGTACCTTTACCGGATTTGGTAGTAATTACAACCGCACCATTCAAACCACGAGAACCATACAATGCTGTTGCTGCCGCACCTTTCAATACTGATACAGTTTCAAAATCATCAGGATTTAAGTTTTTCAACTCATTACCATAATCGCTGGCGTTGTTGGCACCTGCATCCCAGTCTGCTGTCGTATTACCAGATACACCGTTATCTAAAATCACTCCATCCACCACATAGATAGGCTGGTTGTTGGAACTTAAGGTTGAAGCTCCACGAATCTGTATCTTGGTACCACCAAATAAACCACCATCTGAGCCTGAGATTTCAACACCAGCTACTTTACCTTGCAATGCGGCTACCGGAGAAATGGTATTGGCAGCTTTTAATTCATCTCCCTTCACTTCAGTAACTGCATATCCCAAAGCTTTTTCTTCACGCTTCAATCCCAAAGCTGTTACCACAACTTCACCTAACTGTTGCGTGTCATCTTTTAAAGTTACATCAATAGGCTGTCCGGTCCATTTAACTTCCTGTGTCTGATATCCCACAAAAGAGATCTGAATGATATCTCCTTTTTTTACATTTGACAAAGAAAAGTCACCGTCAAGTCCGGTAATAGTACCATTAGTCGTACCTTTCACTACTACAGATGCACCAATGACAGTTTCACCCGTAGCATCCTTGACAACTCCTGTACATGTACCACTTTGTTGTGTGATTTTCACGTCGGTAACGCCGGGATTGGCGACCGCGTATGCTGCTCCGGTAGAGGCACCCATTAGGAACAGCAACATACTGACTGATTTTAGTCGTTTTAACATAGCTGTGATTTTTTAAAGTTTATTGAAAATCAAGTAATTCCGTTTCATTAGTTCCTTCAGAACTATGTTTTTCAATTTAATTTAGATTAACGATGCAAATATATAACAATTTTAATATATATAAAGGGTCTCTTGAAAAATATTTTTAATATGCTCTGATTTTTAACGTTTGAGATGTTCAAAGCATCTTATTTAAAGAGAGAACTGGTAACTTTTACGGAACTTTCTTGAAATGATTTATATTGTTTTTTCATTGAATATTTACCGTTTGTTTGGTAGTTGGTAGAAAACAGGTAACGTTTATTGAGATAAGAACCAAAAGAAAACAGGTGATGTCAGTTCATGCTGTTTGTCTATTGCTAGAGAAAATATACCTTTTATCTATAAAATGTGAAAGAATTGCAGGAAGGGTATATTCGCTTTGATTGAACCTGTGTTTGGCTGCTGTGCTATATGCTTTCCTTAGGAATGCCATACATACGACGAGTATATGAACGTCTTGATGGTTCAGAATGATATGTTGGATTCTGCCAAGTTGGAAGAAGGAATAGAAGAACATAGAAAGGAATAGCGAAAGAGAGAAAGAAGTCCCAATAAGCCGTAGTCGTAATCTTAAGTCCTTGAACTTGCTATGGGGCAAATTGCATAGGGCACAAAGTTGTCCCTTGAGGAGATAGAAAAGTTGGAACACTCCTTGTCCTGCGATAACAGAAACATTTCTGTTACCGCAGGACAAAAGAATTTACATTAATAAATAAGTGTACCCGAGATACACCAATAACTATTACTTTCCCCTTCAGGAGCACCCTGTGGTATTTTTACGGTGATGCTGTGTTCACCCGCCTCCAGATCACCTAAATAAATGTATTCGGGATTGGTCACCGTACCCGGGCACCAGTTGGAACGGCTCAGGTCGGAAGAACTCAGCCCATTGGAGAAATTACCCGAACAAGGATTCCAGTTACGATAAGTTCCACAGTCATCTCGCCAAGGTACGAAAGAGATCACTTTTTCACCGTCCAAATAGAGGGTGTTAGGTTTCTGGTTGAACTCATCACCGCCTCCCCAACCGCCATGTCCCGTGGTGAGGTAGTACAGACGGGCATTCTTGGCAGGCTCCTTCAAGGTGAATTTTACGATCAGAGAATCCTGACGCATGAAAATCGGATAAGGCTGTCCTGCCTGCTCTAGATAATTCACTGTATTGAACAGCGGAAGAGTGTTATAAACCCGATGTTCTTCATCAGGATAATACTTCAGTTTCAACGACAGACGATGCCCTTTGGCATCCCAGTTGCCGATGTAAGCGCCAATCCAAGCTTCTCCTTCCAACTTTTCGGCCAGTGGGGTTACCTCCATTTTGTAAAGTACGGAGTCCACCCAGTCCTGCCCCTTCACCTTATTATAATTGAACTTGCGCACACCGAAACCGGTGAAGAAACGCATCAATTCTAAAGGCACATCATACTCCGCTGTAGAAATCAGCCCGTGGTAATCCATATTTTCCGAGTGAAAAGAGGGAACTTTTTTCAAATCACGCATGGCATCAAGAAAAGACAGCCGCTTGCTTTCCGGTATCAGAAAGACAGAACCGATGCGGTCGTAAGCATCGCCGTCCGAGTATTGAACAACTTCCGCAAAGACGGTGCGATTCTTCACATAGTCGGGTAACTTCACTTTCTTTAACAGAATGGTGCCGCCTCCAGCACTGTATTGTACACCTTCTTTCAGTACTTCGGGCAATTTAGTGTTGTTGAAGCAGATGCTCTGTTGGTCGAAGACCGGAATTGTGATAACTCCACTTTGGTTGATGGTATATTGGTAGTCGGCCGCATCCATGCTTTTCCCCCACGACTGTGGCAATACATCCTTTCCTTTCTTCAGTGGGGTAATATGGGTAGCCTCTTGAATCATGTCACCGTTTCGCACGACCCTCAGTACCAATCCGTCAGGTACACCCACATTGGCTTGCGGAGTACCACGAAAAGGGATGTCGTTGGTATACCATACCTCGATAGTGTTGGAATTGATGGATGTTCGCAAAATTTTGCAGTTCATCCCTAAGTGTTTTCCTTCGCCCGTTTGCGTGAAGCCTTTGCCGAATTCGAAGGGAGTGACCGCAGATATCACTTGTCCGTTGGGGAGTTCAGCCCTGCGGTATGCCTGCCGGGTGGTGTAGTTGATGTAACTGTCGGTTACAGGTGTCTTGTCTTCCGGGCGGGGATCGGGACGGTCATTTTGCTCCGGCCATACGTTGGTCAATGATACGCGGTCACCGGACACGGTCATCAACAAATGTCCCGGCCGGACTCTCCCTTTGTAATTCGATTGGTAGGTCACCTCGATACCTTGCGCATTCTTCACTTTTCTAGGGTAGTTCTGCGCGTAGATCGTTCCGGTGCTAAGCAGGAAGCACAAGCCGATTCCTACGTCTTTCAAGATGGTTCTTTTCATTTTTTCTTATTTTAAAGTATGATATAACAATTCGTTTTACATGAAACACAAAATCCTCCCTTCACCCTATCCGACTCGTTACCAGCGATCTGCGGTGTAGGAACGTCCGTAATGCCCTTTAACCGGTATGTAGGCAGTGGCATTTTTGTAGCCCTCGCGTTGTAATGACGGATGCTCTCCTTGAGTCAATGTTTGCAGGCGACGGTAAGCGGTAGAACGAGTCATTCCGCAGACCTGCTGCATCCGGGCGCAGGTGATGCTGCGATGATCTTTAAAATATTCACTCAGCAACCCGTCTACTTCGATAGGCGACAAGTCCACCGTGTGCACCTTGTATCGTTCTCTTACAAAATGCGCCCGGTTTATAATACTCTTCTTGAAACTTTTTTCGGGCTGAAAGTTGATTCCTGTTATCTGTACTGTGCCACGGGTCATTTTCTTAGGATTTTCACTCTCTGTGGAGCCGATGCTGACAGAGAAATACCCTAATCCGTTGATATGGATTCGCTTGCCGTCACCTAATTTCTCGGACAGAATATCTATCAGTCCCTCTACCACTGCCGCCCAGTCCGAGCGGCTTACTGAAGTATAAAGTGTAGTTTCGTGTATCAAGTCCTTCGAGTGAATCGTCTGCTTGTTGGTATTTCTCACATGGTATTTTTTCTTTTCCCCGTCATTTGCCGGAGATTCATAGATATCAAATTTAATGTCTGACATAATGTACTATGTATTTGTTTTATTTATAGGATGTTATCGTGCAAACTTACAAAACTTACAAAACATTCCGTTGCTTCACCTTAGTGAAGCGGCAGTTTCACCTGTGTGGCAACGGCTCTTCACTAAAGTGAGAAGGCATATTCACGTCAGTGAGAACCCAGATTCTTCCGGACGAAGATACGGATTCTTTCGTCCTCTTGCAAAGATTCTGCCGTAAATGTTTCACACGTTGGATTTATTTTAAATTGTCGGGCAAAGTTCTTGCAAAACTCTGTTTTGCAGAACTATCTTCACACCTCAAATCAATAAAAAACAGATTTAATGGAAAAAGAAAAAGACTCAAAACTGAAACAAGCCATGAAAGGGCTTGATTCGTTCCTCACCACTCATTATTCCTTTCGTTACAACCAAATAACAGAACAATGCGAATTTCATGACAAGCACAAGTTCGATAAATACCGTGTGGTGGATGAGCGAGAATTCAATACATTGGTTATTAATGCAATAGAAGAAGGTGTGAACTGTATGGACCGTGATATGCGCCGTTATTTGGGTTCGTCACGCATTCCTTCTTTTCACCCCGTGACAGCCTATTTGGAACATCTGCCACACTGGGACGGACACGACAGAGTAAGCGAGCTGGCACGCTCGGTAAGCGATGAAACGCAATGGGTGGAGGTGTTTCATATCTGGATGCTGGGCATGGTGATGCAATGGAGCGGTAAAAACCGGATGCATGGCAACTGCTTGATTCCCATTTTGGTTAATCCCCTTCAGGGACTGAAGAAGTCTACCTTTTGCCGGTCGCTCCTTCCACCAGCGTTACGTGGATATTATACCGATGACTTCGATGTAACTCGCGAGGGGGATGCCCTGCGCAAAATGCGCTCTTTGGCTCTTATCAATATAGACGAATTCAATCGGATGGAAGAAGGTAAACTGGCACGGCTGAAGAATCTAGTCCAAATGAGCGGTCTTAGTATGCGCCGTCCGTTTCAAAGCAGCTATAGCCAGCAACCGCGCCTTAGTTCATTTATTGGCACTTCCAATTTTTGCGATCTGCTGACCGATTCCTCCGGTAACCGCCGTTTTTATCCGGTGATGACCAAAGGGAGTATCCGTTTGCCTCGCATCAATTATAAACAACTTTATGCTCAGTTAAGAGATGAACTAAAACATAACCGCCGCTATTGGCTCTCACCCACAGAAGAACAGGCTGTCAGTTTACGTAATGACGCATTTTTGCGCCGCCCCATAGAGGAAAGCCTTTTTTATAGCTGCTTCAGTCTGCCCCAGGATGGGGAGAAGTTTCAAAGATGGACTATCGGACAGATTTATGAAGTGATGAAAAGGGCCAGTCCCGAAACCATGCGTGATGTCAAGATGAGAGTCTTCGGAAAACATTTAGCCCTGATGGGAGTGAAAAAATTACGTACCCACTATGGCGACCAGTATCTGCTGAACCGGCTCTAACTGATAAACCATTTCGAGGGAATGCTGAAAGTTCTGTCACCGTATAATATTGAAGCCCAGCGATATGTGGTGATAGAACAAAAAGTATTGCAATGCAGTATTCATTAACCCTATCCTGATTTAAATTTGACTATGATAACGGGATAATAGCTAGTAGAAAACAGGTAGAAATCACAAATTTATTTCCTGTTTGTAAATTCAAGGACAAAGATCATCTTAAAACCACTAAAGTAAATATGTTCTGATTATCAGACACATAGCTGTAAGAGTAGTTCTGAAGGAACTAAGAAGATGTAATTATCTGATTTTCAATAAATATTAAAAAATCACAGCTATGTTAAAACGACTAAAATCAGTCAGTATGTTGCTGTTCCTAATGGGTGCCTCTACCGGAGCAGCATACGCGGTCGCCAATCCTGGCGTTGCCGGTGTGAAAATCACACAACAAAATGGAGCTTGTACAGGAGTTGTAGTAGACGCTACAGGTGAAACTGTCATTGGTGCGTCTGTTATAGTGAAAGGTACGACTAATGGTACGATAACCGGACTTGATGGCGACTTCTCTTTATCCAATGTGAAAAAAGGGGATATCATTCAAATTTCATTTGTAGGTTATCAAACAGTAGAGATTCCTTGGAATGGACAACCCATGAATGTAACTTTACAAGATGACACACAAACATTGGGCGAAGTTGTAGTGACTGCTCTTGGTATCAAACGTGAGAAAAAAGCGCTAGGTTATGCCATGCAGGAGGTAAAGGGTGACGCGTTACTTGAAGCTCGTGAAACGAACCTCGCAAATGCTTTGACAGGTAAAGTTTCAGGTGTCCAGATTATTCGTTCAAGCAATGGTCCTGGTGGCTCTTCCAAAATCCAGCTTCGTGGTGCGAATTCTGTAACAGGTTTGAACCAGCCGTTAATTGTTGTCGATGGTGTGCCAATGGATAACTTTACAGGAGCAAGTAATAATGATATTGATAACCCGACATTGGATATGGGTAATGGACTTTCAGATATTAATGCTGAAGATATTGAGTCCATGTCTGTGTTGAAAGGTGCGTCAGCTGCTGCACTTTATGGTTCTCGTGCCGGTAATGGTGTTATTTTGATTACAACTAAAAAAGGAACAAAGCGTGAAGGTTTGGGTATCACCATCTCAGGTTCAGTTTCTGCTGAGACAACATTTATGCTCCCTAAACGCCAAAAGACCTTTGGACAAGGTGAGAATGGTGTGTTCGATTCAACTAACGGCTATAGCTGGGGACCTGAAGTAACAGGGCAAAGCTATACAAAATGGGATGGTACAACTGCAAATATGCAAATCTTTGATAACGTAAAAAATTTCTTTGATACAGGTGTGAACTTATCAGAAAGCATATCATTCCAGCAGCAATATGATAAAACATCCATTTACACCTCATTGAATCGTATGGATGACTCCAGCATGATACCGGGCGCTAACTTAAGCCGTACAAACTTAACTTTGCGTGCATCTTCTACTTTTGGTAAAGATGATCGTTGGAGCATCGATGCAAAAGTACAATACATCAATACCCTCGCAGAAAACCGTCCTATCAGTGGTGCACGTGGGAATAATGCATTTTATACTATTTTCAATATGCCTACGACTATTGACATCCGTGACTTTTCCAGCCCTGTCAAAGACGAATATGGCGAAATGATCTGGTGGAGTAAAGGGGGAATCAACCCTTACTGGTCCAAAGATTATAATCCAAATAAAGATAGCCGTAATCGTTTCTTGATGAACGGATCATTGAAGTACAAATTCACAGATTGGCTGGATGCTGAAATCAAAGCCGGTAGTGATATGTATTTCACTGAGGGTGAAGAGAAATTGTATGCAGGAAGTCCTACTAATAATAAGAACAGCCGTTATAGCACTAGCGAGAAAAAGTTCTTCGAAAATAATTTCAGCTTTTTGATCAGTGGCCATAAAGATGAATTGTTTGGAAAATTTGGTGGCAATTTCTCTTTTGGTGGTAACTTAATGGAAAGAAAATCTACAGGTTTGGACAATGCTATGGGAAAATTGACTGCGCCCGATTTATTCTCTCTAGCCAATGGTGACAAAAAAGATTTGTCAATAACCGAAACCTATATTCATAAAAAAATCAATTCTTTGTATGGAACTCTTGGAATCAACTATAATGGTTGGGCATTCTTGGATGCAACTTTCCGTAATGACTGGTCATCAGCTTTGAATAAAGAAAACCGTTCATTCTTCTATCCGTCTGTTTCATTGTCATGGGTGATCAGTGATATGGTGGGTAAAGTCGGCAAAGGTATGCCCGAATGGTTTACTTATGCTAAAGCACGTGCATCTTTCGCACAAGTAGGTAACGATATGGATGCATATCAGTTATATAATACATATAGTATTGGTTCAGACCCTAATGGCAATACAACTGCCGGACAAGGAAAAACTAAATACGATGCAGATGTACGCAGTGAGTTGATTACTTCTTGGGAAGCCGGTGCTGAATTGAAATTCTTCAATAACCGTTTAGGAGTTGATTTTGCATGGTACAAGACAAACGCAAAACGCCAGTTAATGAATATTCCTTTAAATAACCTTTCCGGTTATGATAACATGAAAGTAAATGCAGGTAACATTCAAAATACCGGTATCGAAATCATGTTGAATGCACGCCCTATCGAAACAACTCAATTTAGTTGGGATACTCAATTGAACTTCTCTCAGAACAAGAGTAAGATTATTGAATTATTGCCGGGAAAACCAGGTATGCAGTATGCTTTAGGAGGTTCTGACGCATTGCAGGTCTATGCAGTTGCGGGAGGTGCTTATGGTGAAATCTGGGGTACCAAATATCAACGAGTAGAAGAAGGAGAATTTAAAGGACAATTATTACTCAATGAATCAGGACTGCCACAGGCCACTAGTGACAAGCATAAGATTGGTGAACAACAGCCTGACTTCTTATTAGGATGGACAAATACATTTAATTATAAAAACTTCACACTTAGTTTCCTGATTGACGGACGTTTTGGTGGTGATATTTTCTCATTCACCAATATGAACTTGCAACGTAGTGGTATTTCTGAATGTACTGCTCCTGGCGGTAAACGTGAGGATATCGTTGTAGCGGGAGTTATCAAAGATGGTAATGGTTATAAGGTAAATGATCAAAGTGTTTCTTTAGAACGTTATTATAAAGCTTTGGCTACAGGCCGCGCCGGTATTTCGGAAGCTTATATTTATGATGCTACCAACATCCGTTTGCGTAACATCGCCTTGAGTTATCGTTTCCCGTCATCTATGTTGAAAAAGACTCCGTTCCAACAGGTTAAGCTTGGTTTCACTGTGAATAATGTATGGATGATTTCAAGCCATTTGGATGGTATTGATCCGGAATCAGTATATGCTACAAGCACTAATGCAACAGGTTTGGAGAACTCGTCAGCTCCGACATCACGTTCTTACCTGTTTAATGTGACTCTTGGTTTCTAATCATAAAAAAGAAAAAGAACAATGAAAACAATGAATAAATTATTTTTGGGGCTTGGCTTTTGCGCCGGATTAGTTTCCTGCTCTGACTTTGATGAAGTCAATACCAATCCCACAGCTGCCGGTGAGGAATATGTAAAACCTCAATATGCATTGAATAATTCTATAGGACAGGCACAGATGAATCCCGGTACTGCAGAACGTATAGTAGTCTATAATTGGGCTAGTGCTGCCAGAATTTGTGGAGAAATGAGTTTTCTGAACGTAGGCCGCTATAGTGATGATTATACATCTGCTTATTATTATCCTGATCTCAGCGCCAGTATTAAAAATGCGACGTTGGCTATTACAGCAGTAGAGAACCAACTCGAAGCGGCCACTACCACTGCACATGAAAAAGAATTTTTCCCGAACGTAAAGCAGTTTGCCCGTATTTGGCGTGCCTATCTTATCAGTGAGTTTGTCGATAATTTCGGACCTTATCCTATTGAAAGTTTCCTAGGGGAAAATCCTGTTTTCAACTCAGAGAAAGATGATTATGAATTCATTTTAAAGGAGTTGAAAGAAGCCGCAGCAGCTATCAACACCTCTGTCCTACCTGTTGAGGCAGAAGGTAAATGCGACCCGTTTGACAATGTAAAATATGATCCTGTGAAGTGGCAGAAATATGCAAATTCACTCCGTATGCGTCTGGCTATGCGTTTATCAAACATCGACAAGGCAACTGCGCAGACCGAATTTGAGGATGCGGCTAAAGGTAACAAGATTTTAACGGCTGATGAGATGTTTGCAGTAAAAGAAAATGATGGATGGGATGTCTTTTCCGGAGTATATACCCGTTCATTTGACGATCAGGTTCTTTCCTCAACAGTTGCTAATCTTCTGACCAATTTAGGTGGTATTAAAGTAACAGAACAACGTTCCGATTTGGCTAGTTATGTTAAACCAGCTAATTATTTAGGTATTAAATATGACAGACATTATGTTGCTAATACAGATAATCCTACTAAACAATATTGGCTGGATGGTATGCCGGAAAATCTTGATCCGCGTGCATTAAAGATATTCTGTTTACCTGATGATGAAAATGCTGAGAACTACATAGATAAATATAATGATAGAACAGCTAAAGATTTCGTTCTTTACACAGTAGACGAAAACGGGAATCCGATTCCTAATAAGGATAATCCTGGGGAAATAAAGATTGATGCAACTCGTTGTTGGAATGGTTATCCCGCTGGTTCGCGCGGTGGATGGTCGCCAACCTTGGCTTATAACCAACTAGTGACAAATGGATATGGCCCCGGCTGTACTCTTCCAATGTTGGGTAAAGACTATTGTCAGGGCAAATCTCGCATATTCTTTGCAGCATGGGAAACTTATTTCTTGTTAGCAGAAGCTTCATTGTATGGTTGGAACACTGGAACAACAGCAAAAGAAGCCTATGAGAACGGTATTAAAGCTAGTTTTGAATACTTTGGTGTTAGCGAATATGTGAATGATTATCTGAATTCCACCAACTACAATCGTGTAGGTACTTCAGTCAAATTTGATCATACCACTGAACCGACTGCTGAACAAATGACTTATGTGGATGGATACAGCAAAGAACAGAAAACTGTTACTTATGAATATCCTACAGCTTCTAAAACTTTATATGGAAAAGCATTGAATGACCACTTGACTAAAATTATCACTCAAAAATTCATTGCACAAACTCCGTATTTGGTATTGGAAATGTGGTCGGATTTCCGCCGTTTGGGATTACCATTCTTTGAGATTCCTGCAAACGAAAGTTCAATGACTGGTTCAGACATGGTTAATGCTTGGAATCCTAATTCTTGGAAAGACGGACAGAAGTGGGAATTTTATCCACAACGTATGCGATATCCTTCCAGTCTGGAGAATGCAGATCCCGAAGGCTATAAACAAGCTGTAGAGTTGTTAGGAGGCTCAGATAATATCATCACTCCTTTATGGTGGACCGGACGTTAATGTCTTAACCTAGGACATTCATAGAATAATATAAGTTAGCCAGCTAATTCATACTTAAAGTATTGCGAATTAGCTGGCTAACTTATATTCTATGAGTGTCCCTTATTATGCCCAAAATCATTTGATTTTCTGATGCCGGCAAAGCATATTACACATGGATCATAGAGTCCCTTAACATTCATAACTACACAAAAAAGAAGGACTACCTTCTCACGAAGACAGCCCTTTCATTTGCTATTAATAATCTAGTAATTTTCTGGTAAATTTTGAACGCTCTCTTATCTAAGAAACAAGCATTAACGCTCTTTTGTTTATTCCTCCATTATAAAACTTTTCAGTATTTTTTCGGCAATATTTTCATTTTCCTTGCTATAGATAATAGATATATAAAATCCACTACCTGCCGTCTTAGTCATCAAACAAGCATAAAGGCAATGATCTGTTTCGCAGCTCCCTCTTAAATAAGTACCGAAAAACTGTGGTAACTCAAACTCCTGCACTGCCGACTGGTCTTTCACCCCGTCATCATTGGCATAGTCTTTTAATACACTTTTCAAGTCACTTTTTGTCATACCATCCGAATCCAAAGACTGAATGGTGATATAAAACTTGGAATTGTTCAGAAGAAAAGTCTCCTCTGTATCCTCCTCCACCAAAATCCCTTTTGGAGCCTCAAAAGTCAGACCATAGGCTGTCCATGTAATAGGAACCAAAGCTTGCGCACTTACTGATAGCCAAGCCAGACTTAAAAACACAAGAAGTAAAACCTTTTTCATTTTTAATTATTTTACCAATAAAACTCCGATCAGTCCACAACTGATTATTTATCCTTTTCACGGATTTCCACGCGACGAATCTTTCCACTGATGGTCTTTGGAAGTTCTTCTACAAACTCTATGACACGTGGGTACTTGTACGGAGCAGTCACACGCTTCACATGATCTTGTAACTCCTTTACCAACTCAGGTCCTTCCTTACCCTTAAAAGTTTTAGAAAGGACAATCGTCGCCTTTACCACCTGACCACGGATTTCATCAGGCACACCGGTAATGGCACATTCCACAACAGCCGGATGAGTCATCAAAGCACTTTCCACCTCGAACGGGCCTATACGATAACCCGAACTCTTGATCACATCATCAGCACGACCTACAAACCAAAAATAACCATCCTCATCACGCCAAGCCACATCACCTGTATAATAAATACCATCATGCCAAGCATCTTCCGTTAATTCCGAAGCACGATAATATTCTTTGAACAATCCCAATGGTTTACCCTTATCTGTACGAATAACAATCTGACCTTGTTCTCCATCTTCAGCAGAACGCCCGTCGTGAGTCAACAAATCTATATCATATTGAGGATTAGGTACCCCCATACTTCCAGGTTTAGGCTCCATCCAGGGAAAAGTACCTAAAGTCAACGTGGTTTCCGTTTGTCCAAAACCTTCCATCAGACGAATACCTGTGATTTTCTTGAACGTTTCATATACAGAATAGTTCAAAGCCTCTCCCGCCGTAGTACAGTATTCCAAAGAAGAAAGATCATATTTACTAATGTCCTCCTTAATTAAAAAACGATAAATAGTGGGAGGAGCACATAAAGAAGTGATATGATAATCCTGAATCTTTCCAAGAATATCTGCCGGTGTAAATTTCTCATGATCATACACAAAAATATTGGCTCCTGCTATCATCTGTCCATAAAGTTTTCCCCAAACAGCTTTCCCCCAACCTGTATCGGCAATGGTAAGATGAAGACTGTCACGATGCAAATTATGCCAGAAACTGGCAGTTACAATATGTCCCAAAGGATATGTAAAATCATGTGCCACCATCTTAGGTTCTCCTGTAGTACCCGAAGTGAAATACATCAATGAAGTATCTTCATTCGTATTAGGATGTTCCGGTTTAACAAAAGGAGTAGCCTTCTCAATACCTTTATGAAAATCTTCAAAACCCTCCGGAATATCCAGTCCTACACTGACCAACTTTTTTACTGAAGGACAATCGGGCATGGCATCTATAATATGCTTTGTTATCACATCTTCTCCTGCAGCTACAATCATCTTGATATCAGCAGCATTACAACGATACACGATATCCTTTTTCGTCAACAGATGAGTCGCAGGAATAACCACAGCTCCTAATTTATGCAAGGCAATAATAGAGTACCAGAACTCATAACGACGCTTTAAAATAAGCATCACCATATCGCCATGACCAATACCAAGGCTCTGAAAATAAGAAGCAGTCATATCCGTATACTTTTTCAAGTCAGTATAAGTATATTGTATATGCTCCCCTTTATCATTAGTCCATAACAATGCTTTCTTATCGGGTTCTTCGGCAGCCCAAGCATCTACTATATCATAACCAAAATTAAAATTTTCAGGGATTTTAATCTTTAAATTCTTTATAAAGTCCTCTTGTGAGGTAAATGTGGTCTGTTCTAAGAATTTTTCTACCATAATCTTATTCAATTAAAAATTGAGAACTAAAAATTAGAAATATTATGCGGTCAATGACAACACAGTCTTTTTAATCTCAATTTATTATAATATTACTGCCAAGAATTTCACAGTCTTATCGTCCAATGCCAGCATACCATGTGGAATAGAAGAATCAAAATAAAGACTGTCACCTGGATTCAAGATCAATTCTTTTCCATTTATATTAAGTAACATTCTTCCTTCAATAACCAAATTGAATTCTTGTCCCTCATGTGAGTTAAAATGAATCGGAGTATTTTCCGGTTTCGGTTCTACAGTTACAATAAAAGGATCAGCCTTACGCCCACGAAAACCGGAAGCCAATGACTGATATTTATACGCCTTGGTACGCTCTACCGACACTCCTGAACCACAACGAGTCAGAAAATAAGAACTCATCTTAGGTTCTTCACCAAACATTAATACATCCAATGCAATACCGTATTTACGGGCTATTTTCTGTAAAGCACTGACAGAAATATCTTTCTCCCCGCTTTCCATACCCAAATACTCTTCCACTGAAAGCTGGCAACTTTTAGCCACTTCATCAGGAGTCAGTTCCAGAACGTCTCTTAATCCCTGGAGACGCTCAGCTATTTGTTTTATCTGGTCACTCATAATCTTATTGTTTTATGCCTCAAAGATAATGAAGATTTGAGAATTCCTAGCAAAGTTTCATTAAGTTTCGAAGAAAACTATCTAACAGACAATAAAACTGCACAAACACGCTTACAATGAGCACAAACAAACCTTTTACAGAAAGTGATCATTCAAATACTTTCATTTGAAACTATAAAATAATCTTTGTCCCATAACCTTTCTTATAACCATATTTATACTTACTTTGCAGAAAAATGAAATAGAATGAACAAATCAGACGCCAAGACCGTCTGTTAGAAAAAGAAAAAGCTATCAGCTTATTGAAAAACGGAGAATACGGAGTTTTGTCCATGCAAGATGAAGAAAACGGCGCTTATGGAGTTCCTATCAATTATGTATGGAACAAGAAAAATTCCATTTACATTCACTGTGCTCCCGAAGGACGAAAATTACATTGTATCAAACGCTGCAACACCGTTTCTTTCTGTATTATAGGAAAGACTCATATCATATCCAATCAATTCACAACTGAATATGAGAGCATTATATTGAAATGTCGGGCATACATTGGCTTAAATGAAGAAGAACGAATAAACGCTTTACATTTATTAATAGAAAAATACTCTCCAAACGACAAAGTAATTGGTAACCAATATGCCCAAAAATCTTTTCACAGAACAGAAATTATCCGACTAGATATAGAAGAGGCAAGCGGAAAATGCAAACATATACCGATGCAATAAGTATTAAAAGTTCATTGAACTATTCCTCTAATATTCTCAACTATTATTCCCCCGATAAAAGAGAGTTAAAAGGAGATAATTGAGAAAGACGAAAAGAAACACGATACAACTTTTATAAAGGATCATTGAGAAAATTACATGCTATAAAAACATTATTCCGGCAAAACAATATTACCGGAATAAATTTTCTTTATGTTATCCTTTTTCAGATTAGGTATTTGGAAAAGCAACCATCTTAACAACCATAAAAGTTGTACACATTATAAATTATTTCTCATTCTTTCTACAAAATCATGAATAATGGAATACAAAATCTCCAAAGAATTCTCCTCATAACAAAGAGTTTCCAAAGGACACCAACCTGTCCGGTCCCTATTCTGAATACGAGGAACTACCTGCATACAATCTAGCTTTATATTCGCACGCCGCAATAAAACCAATGCAGGTTCACTGATAATATCTGTATAAACTTCCTGTACTCTACCTAATACCATCAAAACAGCAGCAGCTTTTCCTATCACCTTGTCAGCAATCTGAGCCCCACGCAGAAAAGCCGGATCCGTATTCAACAAATCATACAAATCAGTTATTCCACGCTGTGTAAAAGTGCTGATTTCCTTATTCTTTATTACACAAGAATAATTACCTTCATGCAACAGTTTGATTAATTTATCCATTTTTTATTTCATTCAAATAACACGATGCATTTCGTGTCCTTCCACATAAATGGCACTGAACGGACGTGCCGGACAAAGATTTTCACAAGCGCCACAACCGATGCAACGTTCTGTATTCACAACCGGTATTTTAGGTGAACTTTCATCATTCTCATCTTTAGGTATCATTTGAATAGCACCAGTAGGACAATGACGAGCACAATTTCCACAACTTACCTTATCCGTATTCACTATACAATTTTGAGCAATCCACACGGCATGCCCTATTTGAATAGCCGACTTTTCAGCCAAACTAGTCAAATGAATGGCATCAGTAGGACATACTTCTGCACATTTCGCACATTCGGGGCGACAATATCCACGTTCATAGGACATCTCAGGCTGCATCAACCGCTTCAGATCACCCGATGGACGCAATATCTGATTAGGGCACACCGACACACAAAGCTGACAAGCCGTACAATGCTGTGCAAAATGACGAAGACCTCTCGCTCCTGCAGGAACAATAGAAGTGGCACGTTTAGGATTCTTTTTATCAATAAGAGGCGCCAATCCTCCATCCACTTTCTTTTCCTGCGCTTTCATTACGGCACTTGTAGCAAGTAAAGCAGAAACCGTAAAAAAATTTCGCCGCGACGTATTCACCTTTTCTGAATTTGAAGACGATTGAGAAGCTGACTGACCTGTTTCTTCTCTTCTCAAAACCTGCTTTTTCTGAATTATTGCTCCAGATACATACTTTATCGCATCCTGACGACATTTACCTAAACAATCCATACAAGCAACACAACGGGAATAATCAATCTCATGTGCTTTGGGATTAATGCAGGAAGACTTGCAATTACGAGCACAAAGTCCGCAACCATTACATTTAGACGTATCAATAACCGGTTTAAAATAAGAATATCTAGATAAGAGTCCCAATACTGTACCCACCGGACAAATGGTATTGCAATAAGTTCTTCCTCCACGCCATGCCAAAATAAAAAGCACTATCACAGTACCCACTGCAACTACAAAAGTAGAAAGACCTTTCATCCAAACATCTACCGAATAAAAAGCATAACTGTCTACACGCTCCGCCCATAGGGCAAGTACATTGTTCCCCCACTGATACAAAGGTGTCAGCAGGTTAGAAATGATACGGCCGTATGCACTGTAAGGAGCAATCAATGCCGTCAATGAAACTACCCCTGCTACCAAAGCGACGATAAACACCGCCAATACCCCATAGCGCAACCACGACAAAGCAGGCGAGTAGTGGAAACGATTCTTCTTTACCCTTCCCGAAACCCAGGAAATAATATCTTGAAACACACCTAACGGGCAGACAACCGAACAATAGACACGCCCCAAAAGCAACGTCAACAAAACAAGGGCTATCATCACCCCCACATTCAGTGCCAGCACGGCAGGAAGAAACTGTATTTTCGCCATCCAGCCAAACCAACTATGCACAGTTCCTGTAAAATCCAGAAACAGCAACGTGATCATTGTAAAGAACAAAAGGGCGGCGACGAGTCTTATTTTACGTAACATAAGCATTCGTTATTTTATCATGTTTATCCATTCCATTATAAAGTCTCTTGTTTCAACTGCTCCACATATGCGTCTATACGATGCAGTTCTTTGGGAATATCAATACTTTGAGGGCAATGCGGGTTACACTGGTTACATCCGGTACAATGACTTGCCTGCCGCAGTTTGGGCACACTACGGTCATAACCTATCAGGAAAGCACGCCGTGCACGGCGGTAATTCTCATCCTGACTGCTTTTAGGCACATTTCCTTCGTTGACACATTTATTATAATGCACCAGAATCGCCGGAATATCCAAGCCGTAAGGACAGGGCATACAATATTTGCAGTCATTGCAAGGAATCGTAGGGAACTTCAGCATCAATTGGGCTGTTTCTTCCAAGAACTCTTTTTCCTCCTCATTCAAAGGTTCTAAGGGAGAATAAGTCCGAAGGTTATCCTGCAAATGTTCCATATAAGTCATTCCACTCAGCACACACAACACATTGGGATACGTACCGGCAAAACGGAATGCCCACGATGCCACACTGTTCTCCGGACGACGCTGCTTCAAGCGCGCCACCAGATGGTCGTTCAGTTTAGACAAACGTCCTCCTAACAGAGGCTCCATAATCACAGCCGGAATTCCACGCTTGGCCAACTCTCCATACAAATATTCCGCATTAACATTTCGACCCGAAGCATGGCGCCAATCTACATAGTTCATCTGAATTTGCACAAAATCCCATTTCACATCCAGCGACAGCAAATAATCAAACACTTCCACCGATCCGTGAAATGACCATCCCAAATTACGAATACGGCCTTCTTCACGCTCTTTTAGTAAAAAGTCAAGAACTCCATTGTCAATATAACGGTCATGGAAAGTTTTGATCCCTTCCCCTCCACCTACAGAATGAAGCAAATAATAATCCAGATAATCCGTCTGCAATTCTTTCATCGACTGATGGTACATCTTGATGGAATTCTCACGAGTATAATTTTGAAAATTAGACATCTTTGTCGCAATCAACAGTCTTTCACGAGGATGACGTTTCAAAGCCACACCAGTGGCCCTTTCAGAAAATCCCTGGCAATAAACAGGAGATGTATCGAAATAATTCACTCCGTGAGCGATAGCATAATCCACCAGCTCATTCACCGCATCCTGGTCTATCACATTTCCATCACTGTCCGGCGCTGGTTTCAACGGCCAGCGCATACATCCATATCCTAAAAGTGAAACATGTTCTCCCTTTGGAGAAGTACGATAAGTCATTTTATCAACAGGCACTTCGCCTAAAATAGAAGCCTCAGACGCATTCGACTTCTCGCCGGATGCACAACCATACATTGCCACCGTAGATGCAACTGTACTAACACCCACAATTTTTAGAAATTCTCTACGGTTCATTTCCTTTTTGTCTCTTTTGTCCATAGTCTTTTACTTAACCTTCCTTTATTTACTGTAAACCACCACTATAGCCTGATCATCAGTTAATGCAAAGTTAATTAGAATTCATGAAATTCCTTGCAACACAACCTTAATAATCAAAACAACTTTAATTACAGAAAGCAAATCACTTTTTAATTCACATAGATCACTATTGAAAATAATTATTTAAACAACTGTATCATAGGGCGGCCTATCCAAACCTGCGGTTGTTTCAAGCCAAAAATAAAAGCAACTGTAGAAGTACAATCAAACTGCATCATACTTTCATCAAAAATTCCTCCTTTTTTTACATTCTTTCCAGCAATAATAAATGGAGTTTCCATTTCTTGCATCGTTTTTCCACCATGCCCCTTATTTATTCCTCCATGATCGGCTGTAACAATAATAATACTATTATCATAAATACCTGCCTCCTTGATAGCATCTACTATCCGACCTACATATCCGTCTAATTCTTTCAATTTTGCATAATAAGCCGGAGTATCATGTCCATCCACATGACCTACATGGTCAGGATTATCAAAACAAATTGCAGTCAAGACCGGCTTCTTTTCTGTAATATACTTACATGCCATCTCACATAGAGCAGCGGGATATAGATTATAGTCAGGAGCCTGCACATGATAATTCAAAGCCAAAGTATCTACTAGATATTTAATACCATCCCACTCATACAACACTCCTATTTCAGCATCAGGAACAGCTTTACGAAGTTCACTGAAAATAGTTGGAAATATATGATGCTCATTTACTACACGTGAAGGAAGTTCGGGAGTTTTAGACCCCCATTCTGTATATCCATGGAGTTCAGGTCCTGCCCCCATAAACATAGAAGCCCAGTTTACTGCACTTGAAGAAGGAAGCACACTACGTTTTTTCAAAGTATAGCAACCTGCATCTATTAAAGTTTTAACATTTGGCATCTCAGCCTTTTCCACACTATAAGCCCCCCAACCGTCAAGGCCAATCAAGAACACATGGTCGGCTTTCCAATTCTGAGCAAAGCAAGAAAAAGTAAAGAATGCTATCAATATAGCAAATAAACGATTTTTTTTCATAGCAACTTATATTTTTCAGTTATACATATTATCTTAACAATTCTCCACACTATGAAATGATTGGATACTCTCCATCGGATAAACTTCCACTTACACACAATATTTCATCAAGAAAGGTGGAAACGATATCTAATCCCAATATTGGGAGATATCCCTATAATATGAAAAATTAAAAGATGAGCAAGCGCTGGTTTCCTTTCTCCAAACGCCTGCTCAGTTCAAATAGAGACATAAAAGCTGATTTCCATCACAGCTCCATCATACCTATTATCTATTTCAGACAAGCCTTCATTGCTTTAATGATCGCTGAGTCAAACCCTTCGTGATCCAATTCATTAATACCCTTGATAGTCATACCACCGGGCGTACACACCTTATCTATTTCCACACTGGGATGAGTATCATTATTCAATATCAAGGAAGCAGCCCCTTTCACAGATTGAGCAACCATTTTCTGTGCATCTTTCGGATAAATTCCTAATTCAATACCTGCCTGCATAGCTGCCTGAATATATTTCAAAACATATGCGATACCACATGAAGTCAAAGCCGTAGTAGCAGCCATCTGACTTTCAGGAATAAGAATAGCCAATCCTAATTCATTAAAGATATCCAGCATCAGTTGTTCTTGTTCCTTACTGGCGTTACGACTGGATATCAAGGTCATACTTTCCAGCTGAGATATAGCAGTATTGGGAATCAGACGGAATATAGTCTGTTCCGGGCCTACACTCTTCACCAATTGCTCAAAGGTTACACCGCCTGCGATAGAAACTAATACTTGTTGAGGAGTCAAATGAATCACACTCAATACCTGATCTATCAACCACGGTTTTACAGCCAGAATAACGATATCGGCATCCTTTATCGCTTTCGGGTTTTCCGTTGTTACATTAATCTCCGGATAATCCGCCTGTAGAGTTTCCAGACTTCCGCTGAACGGATCGGCTACTGTTACATCACTCGCAGGAATGATAGTGCCTTGGGCAAGGCCGCGAGCAATAGCCCCTCCCATATTTCCCGCACCAATAATTGCTACTTTCATATTATTAAAGATTAAGTCTATAGCTACAAAGATAAGGGAAAAAAAGGAGAAGAACGTATTATGAAAAGCTAAAAATAAAATTACTTTGAAGAAGATTAAATCAAAAAGCCTCGCCGGAACCGAAATGTTTCCTGACGAGACCTCATTTTCTTTCGTAGATTATTATCCCTTTTGAATCTCCAGCTTATACCAACACTTTACGAAAGCGTTCAAGAAATTCATCAGCCTCTGCCATAGTAAGGCACAAAGGCGGAAGCAGACGAATCACATTAGTACCACTGACTCCGGTAAATACTTTCTGTTCGAACAGCAAACGCTGACGCAATTCCTTAATCGGTTCTTCAAATTCCATACCGATCATCAAACCTTCGCCACGCACCTCTTTAATCTGTGAGAATTGTTTCAATTCTTTCAGCAGATGAGCACCTACCTTGGCAGCATTCTCTACCAGATTCTCACCTTTCATAACATCAAGCACCGCGATAGCAGCAGCACAAGCTAGGTGGTTACCACCAAAAGTGGTTCCCAATTGTCCATATACCGGCTTGAATTTCGGACTGATCAGGACACCAGCCATCGGAAAGCCATTACCAATCCCCTTTGCTACCGTAATTATATCGGGACGGATACCTGCATGTTGGTGAGCAAAAAATTTACCGCTACGCCCGTAGCCGGATTGTATTTCATCCAAAACAAGGGCTGCATCCACTTCTTCGCAAGCCTTACTCAGTTCTTTCAAGAATTTTACTTCCGGAACCTGAATACCGCCTACTCCTTGAATACCTTCAATAATCACCGCACAGACATCTCCTTTTGCCAATTCCGCTTTAGCTGCTTCTATATCGTTCAAAGGCAGATAAGTCACATGCCCATTGTCATTGATTGGGGCTATAATTTTCGGATTGTGGGTTACCTCCACTGCCAGTGAAGTACGTCCGTGAAATGCTTTGCAAAAAGAAAGCACACGGTTGCGACCATTGTAAAAAGAAGCCAGTTTCAACGCATTTTCATTAGCTTCAGCTCCACTGTTTATCAAAAACAATTGATAATCATCATAACCCGAAAGTTTCCCTAAACGGTCTGCCACTTCCTGCTGTAGCTTGTTAACCACCGAATTGGAATAAAATCCCAACTGTGCAACCTGCTTGCTTATCATTTCCACATAATATGGATGTGCGTGACCGATAGAAATAACCGCATGACCACCATACAAATCAAGGTATTCCGTACCTTGGTCATCCCATACATGACAACCTTTTCCTTTGACAATATTTATGTCAAAAAGAGGATATACATCAAATAATTTCATAAACTCTTCTTTATTAAAAAGCAGACGGTTTCAACCTCAACCCTACGGTTTCTTCCAAATTGAACATGAGATTCATATTATGAACCGCTTGTCCGCTTGCCCCCTTCAACAAGTTGTCAATGCAAGAGATAACCAGCAGCTTATCGCCATGTTTCTCCAAATGAATCAAACACTTGTTGGTGTTCACCACCTGCTTCAAATCTATATTTTTGTCTACAATATGAACGAAAGAATCCTCGGCATAATAGTCTTGATACATCTTCACCAGTTCTTCCAGTTCCACCTTGCATTTGACTACCAGAGTAGCAAAGATACCACGCGGGAAATCACCCCGGTAAGGAATAAAATCTATTTCAGCATTAAAGCTGTTTTGCAACTGTTTCAATGATTGCTTGATTTCGGGAACATGCTGATGAGAAAACGGTTTATAAATGCTCATATTATTATTACGCCAACTGAAATGACTGGTAGCACCCGGTTTCACCCCTGCCCCTGTACTTCCGGTAATGGCATTTACCATTACATCCTCGTTCAGTAACAGATGTTTGGCTAACGGCAATAAACCCAATTGAATACAAGTGGCAAAACATCCCGGATTGGCCACGTGCTTGCTATGGCAGATAGCACGACGGTTCAGTTCCGGCAAACCATAAATGAAGTCATGGTCATCACTCTTGATACGGTAGTCCATACTGAGGTCTATGATTTTCAAATCCTCGGGTACATTGTGACTATCCATAAACTTCTTTGTATCTCCATGAGCCGTACAGAAGAACAATACATCAATCTCATCCAGAGGAAGTTCGTCTGTAAAAACCAAATCCGTTTCACCATAGAGTCCCTCATGTACGTCGGTAATCTTATTGCCAGCGTTACTGCTGCTATTTATAAACTTTATGTCTACATCAGGGTGATTAATCAGCAGACGAATCAATTCGCCCGCCGTATAACCTGCCCCACCGATAATTCCTGCTTTAATCATACTTATTAAATTTCTTCGTCCTTGTGGTTATTATAATAAACACGCAAAGGTGTAGAAGTCACTTTGATAAAGCCTTTAGCATCTTCTGCTGTCCATCCCTTCTGCATTTCACCATATTCACCAAATTTGGTCTTCACCAGATCGTCTTTTGATTCAACACCCACAGTAGAGAATGAAAGCGGACGGAGTTCCAAGATAGCTGTACCATTTACATTACGCTGAGACTCCTGCAACATTGCCTCAATATCGCGCATTACCGGTTCCAGATACTGACTTTCATGCAAGAACATTCCGTACCAATTGGCAACCTGGTCTTTCCAATATTGCTGCCACTTGCTCAACGTATATTTTTCAAGGAAACGATGGGCACCGATAATCAGCATAGGAGCAGCAGCCTCGAATCCTACACGCCCTTTGATACCGATAATGGTATCCCCAACGTGCATGTCGCGGCCGATACCGTAGGGCGCACCGATCTCCTCCACTTTTTGAATAGCCTTGATAGGATCATCAAACTTCTCGTCATTAACAGCTTTCAGTTCACCTTTTTCAAATGTAAGACGAAGTTGTTCGCTTCCTTCCTTGGTCACCTGTTTTAAATAAGCACTTTCGGGCAAACCCTGCGCAGAGTCCAATATTTCCCCACCGCAGATAGAAGTCCCCCAAAGACCTACATTATAAGAATATTTCAATTTTGTAAAGTCAGCGGCAAAACCATGTTCATTCAAATAATCGATTTCCTGCTGACGGCTTAATGCCATGTCACGGGTCAATGTAATGATCTCAACTCCCGGAGCCAGTACCAAAAAAGTCATATCGAAACGAATCTGGTCATTACCCGCACCAGTCGAGCCGTGTGCGATAGCGTCCGCACCTATTTCATTAGCATAACGCGCTATAGCCAACCCTTGGAAGATACGTTCAGAACTTACAGAAATAGGATAAGTACCATTACGGAGCACATTACCGAATACCATATATTTCAAGCTCTTCTCATAGTATTCCCGGGTCACATCCAATGTCACATACTTCACAGCACCCAGTTTGTAAGCGTTCTCTTCGTTCTGCTTCAGCTGCTCCTCACTGAAACCACCCGTGTTTGCACAAGCTGCATACACTTCATACCCTTTTTCCTTAGCCAGATACATTACAGTGAAAGAGGTATCAAGCCCCCCGCTGAATGCCACTACTACTTTTTTCTTCTTTTCTTCCATAATGATATTATTTTAATTGAGAATTAAAAATTGAAAACTGAGAAATAAGTACATGAATGCGCAGCCATCTTTTAATTTTTAATTCTTAATTTTTAATTTATTAAATAGTGTCTTCTTCGTGCAAAGCCGGATCGTAAAGCATGGCTGTACAAATACAGAACTTACGGTTCTTCGCCACTAATATATCGTGATTGATACAGCCTTCACAACCTTTCCAAAAGGCCTCATCATCAGTCAGTTCATTGAAAGTTACAGGAACATATCCCAGTTCTGTATTCATTTTCATTACCGCCGCGCCACTGGTCAGACTGAATATCTTTGCTTTAGGCCATCGTAGACGTGCCAATCGGAACGAAGCCGCCTTTATACGCTTGGCCAAACCTATTCCACGATAATTAGGATGCACAATCAATCCCGAGGTTGCTACATATTGCTTGTTTCCCCATGACTCAATATAGGTAAATCCTGCAAAATCATCTCCACATAAAGCAATAATCGCCTTTCCTTCTTTCATCTTTGTAGTCACATATTCATGTGTGCGTTCTGCAATGCCTGTTCCGCGTACCTTAGCAGCTTCTCTAATAGTATCTAAAATTTTATCAACGTAAACTTCATGTGAGGCATCTGCCACCATCACATCCACTTGTTTAGCATCCATTTCCTTTTTTATCTATTATTATATTATTGTATATTCGGTATAATCAATGAAAGTGCATTCTTCACTCCCGCTCTTGTGCAACCTTCACGAATGACAAGCATAATAGTATCATCACCAGCAATAGTTCCCAATATTTCATCAAAGTTCCGGTTATCAATATCATAAGCCAAACTACTAGCATATCCGGGACGAGTCTTGATTACTGCCAGATTAGCCGAAAATTCAATGGAAATAAATCCATTATGCATCAACATCTCACTGGCCGAATGTTGCTCAGTCATACGTTTGTACATGGTATTGTTTGGTAATACATATACATAATTTCCGTTCATACTGGCTGCCTTCGCCACTTTCAACTGCTTCAAGTCGCGAGACAAAGTAGCTTGGGTCAATTGGAATCCTTCTTTCGCCAATTCCTGCAACAACTCTTCCTGGCTACCTACTTCCTTACTCGAAATAATAATCTTAATGGCATCAAGTCTGCTATTCTTGCTCTTCATACTGCATAATTATTCTAATTCGGCTGCAAAATTACAGAATATTCGGGAATATAGATACAAAAAAGAGAATATTTTTGCGACTTTATGCATATTTTCAACAAAGCTTTTATCTATCATCCCAAGAATAAACCAAAATCATACCAAATTTTCTTTTCAATGCAATCTTCTTAAAAAGACAGTAATATTATGTTTTACGACAGGTACAACCAAATCCAACAGTTATAATATCAAAAAAACAAGGACGACTTTCGGGGAATAAACTATTTTTGCATCACTATTAATTCCTTAAAATCAAAAAATAAAGGCATGGAACACACTTATTTCTTTGCGGTAGACCTGGGAGCCACCAGCGGACGTACCATCTTAGGTTGCCTGGGAGAAGGCAAAATGGAGTTGAAAGAACTGACTCGTTTCCCTAACCATATTATAGAAACCGGAGGACATTGTTATTGGGATATTTATGCCTTATACAATGAAATTATCAAGGGACTGAAAGTGGTAGCCAAAGACAATCTGCCTATCCAGTCTATCGGTATTGATACTTGGGGGGTGGATTTCGTATTAGTGGGCAAAGATGGAGAGTTACTCCGCAATCCTTATTGTTATCGCGACCCTCACACAATAGGTGCACCCGAAGAATATTTTACCCATATTCCCCGTGAACGAGTATATGACATCACTGGAATCCAGATTATGAATTTCAATTCCTTGTTCCAATTATCAACACTCCACCGCAATCATTGCTCGGCCTTGGAAGCAGCAGATAAAATACTGTTTATGCCGGATGCTTTAAGTTATATGCTGACCGGTAAAATGGTAACAGAATATACCATCGCTTCTACTTCCCAGATGTTGAATCCGCGCACCAAACGCTTCGAAAAGGAACTACTGGATGTAGCAGATATCAAGGAAGAACAGTTCGGTCGTTTCGTTTTTCCAGGGGAACCTATTGGAGTGCTGACAGAAGAAGTGCAAAAAATTACAGGTCTGGGAGCTATTCCTGTTATTGCCGTTGCTGGCCATGACACAGGTTCAGCCGTAGCTGCCGTACCGGCACAAAACGAAAAATTCGCATATCTGAGTTCCGGCACGTGGAGCTTGATGGGGATTGAAGTGAAAGATGCTATTATAAATAAGGAAAGCTTTGAGCAGAACTTCACCAACGAAGGAGGTGTGGAAGGAACGACCCGGTTCCTGAAAAATATCTGTGGCATGTGGTTGTTGGAACGTTGCCGCAAAGAATGGGAAGCAACCAACAACTATTCTTATACAGAACTGATAGATGCAGCCCTGGCAGTTCCCGCTTTCCGCAGTGTCATCAATCCCGATGCTCCCTGCTTCGCCAATCCGTCATCTATGATTCAAGCCATCGGACATTATTGCAAAGAAACCAACCAACCTGTACCACAGAGTTATGGCGAAATCACTCGTTGTATTTTCGATAGTCTTGCCCTGCGCTACAAACAAGTATTCGGCTATTTGCAACAAATGGCCCCGTTCCCCATCGAAAAGCTGCACATTATCGGTGGAGGCTCACGAAACAATTTGTTAAACCAATTCACTTGCAACGCAGTGGGCGTACCTGTTATAGCAGGTCCCAGTGAAGGAACAGCTATCGGCAACATTATGTTACAGGCAAAAGCCAACGGCCTGGTAAGCGATATTGCGGCTATGCGCCAACTAATCAGCACTTCCATAGAAACCGTTTCTTTTGAGCCCCAGCAAGCAGAAGAATGGGAAGAAGCATATAAGAAGTATTTAGCTCATTATAGAGAAGATATTTAATATTCACCTTGAAATTTATTCATTAAATAAACAAATAATATCATGAAAGAAGAATTGATTAATAAAGCGTATGAGATTGCAAAAGAACGTTATGCCGCTGTAGGTGTTGACACAGAAAAAGTAATGGAAACCATGCAGAATTTCCATCTGTCACTGCATTGCTGGCAAGCAGATGATGTAACCGGTTTCGAAGTTCAGGCAGGTTCATTGACCGGTGGTATCCAGGCTACAGGTAACTATCCCGGCAAAGCTCGCAACATCGACGAACTGCGTGCAGACATTCTGAAAGCTGCTTCATATATACCAGGTACTCACCGTTTGAATCTGCACGAAATTTATGGCGACTTTCAAGGAAAAGTCGTAGATCGTGACGAAGTAGAACCCGAACATTTCAAAAGTTGGATTGAATGGGGTAAGGAAAACAACATGAAACTGGATTTCAACTCTACTTCATTCTCCCATCCCAAAAGCGGTGATCTGTCTTTGTCAAATCCCGATGAAGGTATCCGCAACTTCTGGATTGAACATACTAAACGTTGCCGTGCCGTAGCCGAAGAAATGGGTAAAGCTCAAGGCGATCCTTGTATCATGAACCTGTGGGTACACGATGGCAGCAAAGACATCACTGTAAACCGCATGAAATATCGTGCTTTGTTAAAAGACTCTCTGGATCAGATTTTCGCAACAGAATACAAGAACATGAAAGACTGTATCGAATCCAAAGTATTCGGTATCGGACTGGAAAGCTATACAGTGGGGTCTAATGATTTCTATATCGGCTATGGCGCCAAGAACAACAAGATGATTACCTTGGATACCGGGCACTTCCACCCGACAGAAAGTGTTGCAGACAAAGTTTCTTCTTTATTGTTGTATGTTCCCGAACTGATGCTGCACGTAAGTCGCCCCGTACGTTGGGACTCAGACCACGTAACCATCATGGACGACCCGACTATGGATTTGTTCAGCGAAATCGTTCGTTGCAACGCCTTGGATCGTGTACACTATGGACTTGACTACTTCGATGCTTCCATCAACCGTATCGGTGCATACGTTATCGGCAGCCGTGCAGCTCAGAAATGTATGGTACGCGCTTTGCTGGAACCGATTGCCAAATTGCGCGAATACGAAGCAAACGGACAAGGATTCCAACGTCTGGCTCTGCTCGAAGAAGAAAAAGCTTTGCCTTGGAATGCTGTATGGGATATGTTCTGCTTGAAGAACAATGTACCCGTAGGCGAAGAGTTCATTGCAGAAGTAGAGAAATACGAAGCAGAAGTTACTTCTAAACGCTAATCAATATCCAACCACAATATCGTCCTCTGTAAGGGTGGCCTCATGTATCTGCCCCTACAGAGAACGTATTTGTGGTTTTAAAGAATATAAACAATGGAAATCATTATCGGATTAATCATTATCGCTATAGGAAGCTTCTGCCAATCCAGTTCATACGTACCTATCAAGAAAGTAAAAGAATGGAGTTGGGAAAGTTTTTGGCTGATACAAGGTGTATTCGCCTGGTTGGTGTTCCCACTATTGGGCGCATTGCTAGGTATTCCCCAAGGAGGCAGTCTGTTTGACCTTTGGGGAGCGGGAGGTGCTCCAATGAGCATCTTTTATGGTATATTATGGGGAGTGGGCGGCCTTACCTTTGGTCTTTCCATGCGTTATCTGGGAGTAGCCTTAGGACAAAGTATCGCACTGGGTACTTGTGCCGGATTCGGTACACTGTTCCCCGCCATCTTTGCCGGAACCAACCTGTTCAAAGGAAACGGACTTATTCTTTTACTAGGAGTATGTATCACTTTGTCGGGCATTGCCATTATAGGATATGCCGGCAGTCTTCGCGCCAAAAACATGAGCGAGGAAGATAAACGCGCGGCAGTAAAAGATTTTGCTCTGACTAAAGGACTGTTGGTAGCCCTACTGGCAGGTGTGATGAGTGCCTGTTTCGCTTTGGGACTCGATGCAGGAACTCCCATCAAGGAAGCTGCGTTAGCTGGAGGTGTAGAAGGTCTTTATGCGGGACTTCCTGTAATCTTTCTGGTAACACTAGGCGGTTTTTTAACCAATGCCGTTTACTGTCTGCAACAAAATGTAGCCAACAAAACTATGAGTGATTATGCCAAAGGCAATGTATGGGTAAACAACCTGATATTCTGCGCCTTGGCAGGAGTACTGTGGTACATGCAATTCTTCGGACTGGAAATGGGTAAAAGTTTCCTGACCGGAAGTCCTGTACTGCTTGCCTTCTCATGGTGTATATTAATGGCTTTGAATGTTACTTTCAGTAACGTATGGGGTATTTTATTAAAAGAATGGAAAGGTGTATCCACCCAAACTATCACTGTTCTGGTAACCGGACTGGTAGTTCTTATCTTTTCTCTTGTATTCCCTAATTTATTCTAAAAGAATTATTATATTTGTAGCATACTGTTATTCAGAATAAAAAAATGAATAACAATACCCTATGAACAATCAAATAAAAGAAGATATGAAATCAATCTTAGACAATCGCCCCGAATTGGTCAAAGAGGTGAATAAAGTAGCCGAAGTAGCCGGATATTTGTGGCAAAAAGGATGGGCCGAACGTAACGGAGGTAATATCACCGTCAATATCACCGAGTATGTAGACGATGAAATCCGTCAGATGCCCGCTATCAGCGAAGTAAAACAAATCGGTGTAACACTGCCTCACTTGAAAGGCTGTTATTTTTATTGCAAAGGAACCAATATGCGTATGCGGGATTTGGCACGTTGGCCTATGGATAACGGTTCTGTCATCCGTATTTTAGATGATTGTGCTAGTTATGTCATTATTGCCGACAAACCGGTTCAACCTACTTCGGAAGTTCCCTCCCACCTGAGCGTACACAATTATCTCATTAGCATAGGCTCTCCTTATAAAGCATCCGTACACACACACCCCATCGAACTGATTGCCTTGTCTCACAACAAAAAGTTCATGGAGAAAGATGTGGCAACCAACCTGCTATGGAGCATGATTCCCGAAACAAAAGCATTCTGCCCACGTGGATTGGGCATGATTCCTTATCAGTTACCCAGTTCTGTAGAATTAGCAGATGCAACTATCAAGGAATTGGCTGATTATGATGTAGTCATGTGGGAAAAACACGGTATCTTTGCTGTTGACTGTGACGTAATGGCCGCATTCGACCAAATTGATGTTTTAAATAAATCCGCATTAATTTACATCGCTGCCAAAAATATGGGATTTGAACCCGACGGCATGAGCCAGGAACAGATGAAAGAAATGAGTGTGGCTTTTAATCTACCCAAATAATATTTTTATGGTCTTCCCCTAATGGGGAGATTTTGAAGATGATTTGAACCCACATGGGGACAAATCATCTTTTTTATTATCGAAGCTTAAAAGATAAATGAGATCCAGATTGCCACTTAAGCTTTTCATCACACGATATTCATCACAAATGAACAAGCATATAAAATGACCAATTTATGTTTTTATCTCATTATTCTATTGATTAAAAAGATTAACACTCCCTATACAGCAAACACTTCCTAGACAATCGCGTACTTAACTCATTGACAGTTTGAGTATCTTATGTTTTTTTTAGAACAACGAGTACTCTTTTTGGCTATCTTTGACAAAGACAGATTCACTAAACCTACAGAGATATATGAAAGCAAATAAATTATTCCTTTTGGCAAGTTTCTTTCTATCAAGCAGCCTGACACCTATAGCGGCTCAGAGTAAGAAAGAGAAGAAGCAACAGACAGAACAAGCTGTACGCGAAGCTGTTGACGCAAAGACATACAAAATCAATGTGGACCGGGTAATGCCTATGAAAGGAGGCAGCAAACACCTGACTTCCGATTATTCTTTAGAAATAAGAAACGATTCGGTTTATTCCTATCTGCCTTATTTCGGAGTGGCGTATAACGTTCCTTACGGGGGTGGAAAAGGATTAAATTTTAGTGCTCCTTTATCAGAATATACTTCAGCATATAATAAAAAGGGGAATGCTAAAATCACACTAAAAGTACGGAACGAGGAAGACAATTACCTTTACAATATCATCATTTATCCCAATGGCAGCAGTAACATACAGGTCACCCCTACAAACAGACAATCTATTTCTTTCTCCGGAGAAATGGATCTAAAGAAGAAAGAATGAGCCATAAATAAAAGGGGGTCAAAACTAAAACAACCTATCGTGCTATATGATCAGGTCATTTTAGTTTTGCCCCCCTGATTAAATTACAGCTATTATTTACTTATTTCTCTAACCGGCTAAAGAAATTCTCAATGGCTTCCTTATTGACAAAAACTCCTTTTACTCCGGTCATTTCCACCGTATCCATCAACAAAGCCAAGCCCTGATAACCGTTTTCATCCTTTGCCAATACTTCCTGCTGATAAATTTCAGCTGATTGGCAGGCTTTACCATCTTCAGGTAATTTCTCGAACCGACCAAGGTAATAATTGCCTTCAAAGAAATTATGTGTAGATTCTGTCAATTGGAATCTGCTGGATTCTGGAGCATAAAAAATATTTCCACTAATAAATGTACTATCCGGATATCCGCCCCATGAATCCAAAGTAATCATAGTACGATCGATATCAGCCGCAGGTTTACGGTTCACATGAATAATGTTACGGGTAATGCGACTGTCCTTTACAGGACCTGCCAGATGAACAGCTGGTGAGAACATCCCGGCACGAGTCGGTTCAGGCCGCACTCCGTCACCTATACTCACATTGTAACGGACAATAGTGCCCAAGTTACCTACATTAAAAGATGCGTCGGCCGTGCCGTCATTGCAAACCAATACTAAGCCACCATAGTTATCATGACTATAATTATACTGAATGACCGTTCCCCGGCAATTCCAGTCCGAATCAAACCCCTGTGCATCCCACGGAGCCTTATGACCACTTACCTCATTGAATTGCACCAAAGTATTATCACAACTCCACGGCCAAATACCTGCCGCCGCCTCTGTGTCAGGAAGCATATCAGGACAATCACGCATTACGTTGTATTCTATCAAGGTACTGTCACAACCGATAGGTACAATACCATCACCTGGTACTTCCTCTATCAAATTTCCCCGTATCACGGTATGCTTGCTGGGATGCCAGTTCTGCCGATCGCTATAAGCGGCCCAAATCATAGCATTACGGGTGCATCTCAAAATATGGCAGTTCTCTATGGTTAACCTATTGAATGTTGAAATTTTCTTTTCACCGCCATTCACTATATAAATACCGCACCCTCCGCCTTTTTCTTTTACCAACGAACCATTGACATCCCGTACAGTCACATTATTGACAACAATGTTCTGCGATACGCCATAATCCATACACTCTATCTTCAAGCCCGAACGATAAGGCAGAGGCTGTCTACCTGTATTCACGATTTCCAAATTCTGCATCGTTATATAGTCCGAATTACAGATACGAGCTGCATACAAGGAAGTATCATATCCCACAATGCAAGGTTTCCGTTCACCATCACCATAAGCATCTATATAAATACGATCTTCGGGTATACCGTGTCCGGTGATTTCAAGTTCGCCATTAAAAACCTCACCGCGCTTCAACAAAACTTTATTGCCCGGCAGTAATTTCACTCCACGTAGTTTTTCCAGACTTTTCCATGCTTCATCCGGGGCTAACCCACTATTATTATCATCACCGCCGGTAGCATCCAGATAATAGCACACTGGACTATCAGAACATGCTGCCAACAGGAAGGAAAATAAAAGAAGGATCATTGTTTTTCTCATTTCTCTTCCGTTTTTAAAAAGTTATCTATTTATTCCAGAAGTTGTCAGAACAACCAGGATTCACCACAGATTACGCAAATTCACACAGTTTTTTGATTTAAAGGTTGTTTGCCTCCTACTTCTTTGTGACAATCCATGTACCCTGTGATGAAAACCTACACTCTACATTACTTCCACAAGTCGTGCTGAACCAGTTTCTTGTTAGTATCCAGTTCGGCAGTTGGCAAAGGCCATACATAATCCCTCTCACCGTTGAACTTACGTGCTTCATAAGCCAAGCCATACATAGTGCGTTCATTCTCTATATTAGCTACCGCCTTATCCAATTCCTTCCAACGATAAAGGTCAAACAAACGCAAACCTTCAAAGGCCAGTTCCACACGACGCTCATGCTTAATGACTTCCAACAATTCATCTTTAGAAAGAGAAGTGCCTTCCACTTCCTCTACTGTGGGCATGTTCACATCTGCACGTTGCCGCACTTCATTCACTAAAGCAGTTACATCACTATAAGCATAGCCTCCTTTCTGTACCATTGCCTCCGCCAAAGATAATAAAACTTCAGCATAACGCACCACATAAAAGTCTTGTCCATTATCCCAAGAGTTAGAAGTATCCGTAGGATCAAAATACTTATAAACATATATGGTAGACAGGGAAGCGGCAGCTCCACCATATACATTGGCATACGGATTTGAAGCCGAAGTATCTATACCTCCTTTACCGTTCCAAAGCATACCGGGAACAAACAAAGTACTATACAAACGTGGATCACGATTCTCAAAATGAGCAGGATTAGGCTTGCTAACATCCAAGCCACCCTCATTGTTTAATTCGGCTATCTTCGTATCGGTAGTCGGCTTACCGTCTTTGCAATAATAAGCATCCGCCAAATCTATAGTACCATTCATTGCTTCCAGCGGAGTATTCCAATGCGCATTAAAAGCAGCACCTTCACTCATACCCGGTCCTTCATAACGGACTGCAAAAATGATTTCAGGAGAAGTTTCTCCACTTTGAGTAAACAGTTTGGCATAACTCGGATCAAGCGAGTATCCCAAACCTTGCACCTGCTTATAAGCAGCAATTGCGTCATCCCATTTTTCATTATACAAAGCCACACGCCCCAGTAGGGAAAGAGCAGCTCCTTTGGTGATGTGTCCCCGTGAAGACGCGTTTTGCGGAAGTACTTCAGCCGCGTCCTGCAAATCAGTCATAATATGAGCCACAATAGCTGCACGGTCCGTCTTTTCACATTCAGCCTCGTCAATGGTCAAAGGGGCGGTCAGGAAAGGAACATCCTGATACGTCATAGTCAAGTTTATATACATCAATGCACGTATGGTCTTTGCCTCAGCCTGATAAATCGCCTTTTGGGAAGCATCCATATCCACTCTATCAATATTAGCAATCAGCACATTACAACGACTGATCACTTCATAGCAATCTTTCCAATAACTGCCAATAATAGAAGAACTTGGGGTATGAATCCCCATAGCCATATCATAACCTTCCATCCAGCCACTCCAATTAAAATGACCGCCATTATCTGATATACAATCCATATATAAAGGGCCCAATGAATATTGGTCGGAATTATAAAGCTGATTGCTCTGCAAAGCATCATAACAAGATGCCAACGCCATCAAAGCATCATCCGGTGTCTGCCAAAATGTATTGGATGAAGATTCTGTCAATGAGTCCCTCTGCAAAAAACTGTCAGAGCAAGAAGTCAGCAAAGCTCCTGACAACAGAGCTAGCCCTATAAATTTATTAATTGATTTCATAGTTGTTGCTTTTAAAATTTAACGTTAACACCAAATGAATAAGTTCTTGTATTGGGATGCACATCATTACGGGAATCTGTGCTCAGTTTCTCAGGATCATAATCATCCAAGGAAGTGAAAGTAAGCAAATTAGTTCCTGCCAAATAGAGTCTGAGACTCTGAACGCCCAACTTGGTCAAAAACTCTCTTTGCCTGAAAGTATATCCAATTTCCAAGTTCTTCAGGCGCAAATAATCTCCTTTTGTCAGCCAAAATGAAGAGTAGTTATTATTAATAGTTCCTCCCAAACGAGGCATGCTTCCATCCGGATTACTTTCAGACCATCTGTCCAACCAACGGCTAGTCTTGTTTCCGCCATTGGAAATAGTAGTTTCATCCCAATTATAACGATATACACCTGCAATGCCTTGCCAAAATGTATTAACATCAAAATCTTTATAAGAGAATCCCAAGTTAAAAGAATACTGCATTTTAGGGAACGGATTTCCGATAACAGTACGGTCAGCATCATTTATGTTGCCATTATTATCTATATCTTCATACATGATATCACCTAATTGCGGTTCCTGGTTGTTTTGCAGAATCTTCTGTCCGTTCGCATTTACACGATCCAAATCTGCCTGGGTACGATAGATACCGATAGCTTTCAGCCCATAATAAGAACCGATGGCTTCACCTTCACGATTGATGGTATTATTACTTATATCTTCCACCCCTTTCATATCAGTAATCTCATTTTTCACGCCTGAAAGTGAGAAACCTGCCTGCCATGCCCAATCACCTTTTTGGTCGAAATAGTTAGCTGCCAATTCCCAACCACGGTTACGGACCTTTCCCGCATTCTGATAAGGAGCATCCAAAGATCCCAGGAAAATACCCGGCATAGCGAGTTTCATCAAAATATCCGAGGTATTTTTCTCATACCAGTCAAAAGTGACATTGATCTTTCCACCCCAAAAAGCAGCATCAAAACCAAAGTCTGTAATAGTAGTTGTTTCCCATTTAATGTTCTCATTAGGTATCTTGGCAGTCTTCATACCAATCTGTTTGCTATCACCAAAATAGTAACTACCACTAGCCGCCAATGTAGCCGCATAAGCATAGTTACCAATTTCCTGATTACCCAATTTACCCCAGCTACCACGCAATTTCAATGAGTGGAGGAACTTCACATTCTCCATAAATTTCTCATTTGTCATGATCCATGCACCCGAAAATGAAGGGAAGGTAGCATAACGGTGTGCCTTGGGCATACGTGACGAACCATCGTGACGGACATTCATCTCTAACAGATAACGGCCTCCGTAATTATAGTTCAAGCGTCCGAAGAATGACTGCAAGGAACTTTCTTCCGCCGATCCGGTCACATGATCATTCATAGTACCTCCATCCATTTCATAAATATTATCGGTAGCAAATCCCTGCTTGGACGCCTCATTCTTGTCCCAACGGGTAGCCTGGATAGAATGGCCTGCCAACAGATTGAACGAATGTTTTCCTACAGAAAAATCATAAGTCAGGATATTTTCATTAATATAAGTCGTTTCCAGATAATGATAATCTGTCAGTTTATTGGTACCGACCGTGGTCAGCGCATTTCCTTCAGCATCGTATCTTACATTATTCTTCGGATTGAAAGTAGTCACATCATTCATATAATATTTATAAGCCAGGCTTGAACGGAATTTCAATCCTTTCATGATGTCAATCTCACCAAAGAATTTACCATCAAAACGATAATGCTTGTTATCCTTATATCCCATATTCAAAGCTTCAATCGGATTTTTGAATACGGATTGGGAAATATTGGGATTTCCATCCAGGAATCCATAATGTCCGTTAGAATAGCGTACAGGAACAGTAGGACGGGTAAACCAAGTAAGGTAGCGCATCAAACCTTCGCCGGTAACACTGGTCGTAGGCTCATCAATGTTCTGGCGGCTTCCCGAAAGATTCAATCCTAATTTTACAATACCCAACTGCGCATCCAGATTAGAACGGAAATTGAAACGTTGGTTAGCTGTCTCACGCAAGATACCATCTTGCTGGAAATATTGAGTGGAAATCATGTAATGTACTGCCTTACTACCTCCATTCACTGACAAATGGTGTTGGTGCATAGCTGCCGTACGGAACATTTCCTTAGCCCAATTGGTATTGGCAAAATGATCGGGATCTGATCCATTTTGCAATTTCTGTAACATATCATCCGTATATGCCTTGGAAGGCCAACATTCATTATACATCTTCGCCCACTCATAAGAATTCACATAATCGGGCAACACGGTAGCCTCCTGCAAAGCGATGCTACCAGAATAAGTAATAGTAGGTTTCTGCTCACCGCCTCGTTTGGTAGTCACCAAAATAACACCGTTTGCAGCACGCACACCATAGATAGAAGCCGAAGCCGCATCTTTCAATACAGAAACACTTTCAATATCATCAGCAGGAATTTCCGCAATCTGGCTCACCGAGCTTTCCACTCCGTCGATCAGGACCATCGGATCATTGTGTTCAAAAGTTCCCACACCACGGATACGGATTTCGGGACTGTCATGACCGGCCTGGGCACCATTGTTGGTCAACATAACACCCGGCAAACGGCCCTGAAGCATATTGGCAGTATTAGCTACCGGCATAGAAGCTACATCCTTGAAATTTACAGCAGCAACAGAACCCGTCAGATTTTCCTTCTTCTGCACACCATAACCGACTACTACCACTTCGTCAATCATTTCCGTATCTTCCTTCAGATTTACATTCAGTACCATATTGTCTTTCGAAATATGAAATTCCTGATCGGAATATCCTATAAAAGAAATGACAATAGTAGAATTAGAAGCCACCGAGAGATTAAAATTACCATCCAAGTCAGTTACCGTTCCATTGGTTGTTCCTTTTTCAACCACACTAGCACCGATGACCGGTTCGCCTGTGGCATCTTTTACAATACCGGAAACTTTAAACTTGTCTGCTTGCAGACTGGAAGCGCTCACATTCATCGCAAGGATGAAGAAGCAGAAACACAGCAATAGGCTCAGTACCCGGAATGTACTGGTTTCTGTCAGAGTTTTCATGTTCATAATACTTTTTTTAAAGGTCTAACAAATAAAGATAATTCGTTTTATTTGCCAGCAAAAGTAAGAGGAACAGAAAAGAAACAGGGAGAATTATTACCGGAAAAAGGCTGTTTATTCCCTATAGAGCCTATTTCCGGTAATAATCAGCCATCATACTTCATCATATACTCTGTAGGAGAAAGTCCGAATTTCTTCTTAAAGCAGGAACTGAAATATTTAGGGTCGTTGAAACCTACAGCATACGCCAAATCGGCTATACGGATTTTCCTTTTCTCGTCTATCAGCCGACAAGCCGCTTGCAAACGGACATTGCTGATAAATGCAGAGGGAGTAAGTCCGGTCAACAGTTTCAATTTATCTGCTAGTGTAGTCCGGGCCATACCCATCTCCGCCATAAACTGTGCATGTTCAAAATCACAATCACTCAAATGGGCATTCACACAATCCACCGCTTTCCGAATGAAAGCTTCGTCCATCGAGGTGTAATTTAATTCTTTGGCTTCAAAAACCAACTGCTTACGGAAATCCACCCCCATACGTTTGCGCCGTTTCAACAAGTTATCTATCTTGGCAAACAAGACAGAGAGGCGGAGCGGTTTACAGATATAACCATCGGCCCCAGACTCATACCCTTCCACACGGTCTTCATCACTAGTCTTGGCCGTTAACAAAATCAATGGAATATGGCAGGTCTCAAATTGAGTCTTCACCCGGCGGCACAATTCCATACCGTCCATTTCGGGCATCATAACATCAGAAACAATTAAATCCACTTCCTGTTTGGCAAGTATCTCCAAAGCTTCCGTTCCATTGGCGGCCTTCAGAATATGGTATTTGCCATGCAACAGACGAACCATCAAAGCCAATAATTCCTCATTATCCTCCACCAACAAAATAGTCGATGCTGCCGGTTTCTCTTCCAACATATCAATCTCCGAGACATTCTCCATTTCATCTGCCGATAAAATAGCATAGTCCACATTTTCGGTATTCTCGTCTACCTCATCCTCATCAAAAGCCTCACGTCTTATAGGAATTTCAACCACAAAAGTATTCCCTTCCTCCTTATCGCTAAATACTTGTATCGTTCCATGATGCAACAATACCAAGTCTTTAGTCAGTGACAAACCGATACCCGTCCCTATGGTATGGAATTTGCGATACTCCCCTTCATAAAATCTCTCGAATATATGATCCAACTTCTCTTTTGGAATCAACTCGCCGGGATTGTTCACACTCAATTTAAAAGTTCCCCTTTCCTCATCATGAGCCTGTGACACCACAATAGTTCCTCCTTCAGGAGTATATTTAGCGGCATTGGAAAGCAGATTGTACACCACTTTATCCAATTTATCCACATCAAAATATCCCGAATATTCTTCAGACAAATCAAATTGTATGGACAATTTCTGCTTTTTAACCAAAGGTGCGAAAGCCGACACTGATTTTTTCAAGAACATACTGACATTTCCATGCGAGACTTTCAGCCGCAACTTGCCATTCTCCACTTTTCTGAACTCTAAGATCTGCTGAATCAACCGGATTAACCGCACAGTATTATCAGCTATCACAGGACAAACCGACGAACTTGCCGGTACTTCTTGTTTCAGTTCATCCACCGAAGCCGATATAATAGAAAGCGGAGTCAGCAACTCATGAGTGATATTGGTAAAGAACTGTAATTTAGCATGATTGATTTCCTCCATTTTCTGCCGTTCTATCTTCCCCATCTCTATGGCCTGTTTCATCCGGATACGGTTTCTGACAATCCGATAAGTATACCATGCCAATGAAACGAACAACAAGACATAAAGGCAATAAGCCCACCACGATAACCAAGGCGGCGGAAGAATAGTTATACGCAGACATTTCATATCCGGAGACCAGATTCCATTCTGATTGGCTCCCTTTACACAAAAAGTATAAGTACCTGCCGGAAGATTGTTATAATAGGCAAACCGACGTCCAGCCTCAACGGACAACCATTCCTTGTCATATCCCTCCAACCGATATAAATAACGGTTCAACTCAGGATTGATATAGTTCAATATTGAAAAATCAAGACTGAAATTATTCTCCCGGTATCCTAATACAATTTTATCAATAAAATCAATAGACCTGTTTGCAGCAATCCCCTTTCTGATGGAAAGAGGGTAGGTACGTACCGATACATTATGTACCTTTATATCTGTAATCACTACCGGAGAATAAGCAGTATCCTGAACAATTTTATCAGGATAGAAGCTGTTCAATCCACGGAATCCTCCGAAGATAAGTTTCCCATCCGCCCCCTTGAAGCAAGAATTCCGGTTAAACATGTGGTCTTGCAAACCATCATCTACCGTGTAAGTATGTATTTTCGGTGCAGCACCATCCAAAGGGATATCAATGTGATACATTTCCGCATTGGTAGTAAGCCATAAAGTATGCTCATCATCCTCCAGCATACTGAAAACAACATCTCCATTCCGGAAATAATCATTCAAGACTGAAACAAAACGATCATTCTTCCGGTCATACAAATCGAGTCCATTACCATTCGACCCCACCCATACTCTATTGTATCCATCCACACAAACACTCATCGCCCCGATAGTGGATAATGTACCATCCGAAGGCGTATAAAACTTAACCTTATATGTTTCTCCGGATGTATCTATCCGCCATACCCCTTCATTGCTAGTCGCTATCCAGATAAAACCATCTTGATCTTCCGCCATTTTGAAAATAGAAATTTGGGGCAATGCCTGATTTGTCAAAGTCACCAGTTCATTCAAAGAATGAAGCCTTTGTTCCGTATCCAAAATAAACACTCCCGAACGTGTCCCCAACCACAGATTCCCTTTCGAATCCTCCAACAAAGAATAAATACAAATATCACTCAGTTCCGGGTTGGTTACGGTATTTACCACGTGTGCTTTCCCGGCTTTGACGTTATAGAACCACACACCGTCATCCCAAGTGGCAAAACACAATTCATTTGTCCTTTTACGATAAATAATATCATTGACCGTCGATGTATATCCCATATTCTTCAATACAGGATGAGAGCGGTAAGGAACAATGGTATGCTGTTCCATATCATAAAAAACCAGACCGAATCCCATGATTCCCATCCACAGATTCCCATTATCCTCCTGATAGACACTGCGGACAGAGCTGGTAGGGCAATGCTCACGCAAAGCCTCCAAAGAATCATAATTAAACCGGAACTTATTTGTATTTACAGTACAAACACCTCCCCCCAACATACCCAGCCACATCAGCCCGTCTTTACTGCACAACAGAGAATTCACTTCATTAAAAGGTAAATCTCCTTGAAGGTTACCCGGAACAATATTGGTAAAATTCCCGTCCCCCGATTCATCTTCCAAAATACTGACTCCACTGCGTGAACCGATCCAGAGCTTTCCGGAATTTTTATCCTGAGCAATGGCGTAGATAATATTATCCAACAGAGAATGAGAATTTCCCTTGATGTTCCGGAATGTTTTAAATGAGAAATGTTCCGGATCATACGGATTAATGAGTTTCACCAATCCATACCGCCAGGTACCGATCCAAATATTCCCGGCTTCATCCTGAAATATGACATGCGCCGAATTACCAGGGTTAATCCCCTCGTAAGTATAATACAATTCCTCTTGAGGATTATAACGCAGCAACCCCTGTTCCCAAGTACCAATCCATATTTGTCCTTCCCTGTCTTCGATAACGGACTTTATGTCCATGTTCTTTTCACAATCGAAAGTACGTCCTCCGGCTTTCCTGCGAAACAATCCTTTGTTGCTTCCCACCCATAAGTCCCCGTTGCTTGCATAAAGAATACTTTCCACATTGCTTACCTGTAACAAAGGACTGATTATTTTTTCTATCTCATCCGTTTCCTTATGCAATACATATAATCCATTGTGCGTACCTATCCACAAATTATTCTCCTTGTCTTCGGCCACCATATTCACAAAACTATCAATGGAACGTCCATGATTCACTCCATCGGGTTTATACACCACAATAGAATACCCATCATAGCGCAAAAGGCCATTGTAAGTCGATATCCATATATACCCCTGGCTATCCTGAAATAATTTCCGGACTTCATTAGTCGGAAAATTCACCGAAGTGGAAATAGATTTAAAATGATAGGTATTGACCTTGTTATCAGCCCAAAGCCAAACGGGAAAACACAAAAGATATATTACTCCAAGAATATATTCACAGTTACGGTGTGCAAAGTGCATAGATTCAACTTTAAGATTTGATGCAATATTCGCAAAAAAAAGCATTTTAAGCAAATATTCCATAAGATTTGTTCTAAATTTCCCTCATCCGCATACATAAGAAACTAAAATTATACCTCCAGAAACACTTAGGACAAAAAGGTTAGAGGCAGTTAAGATAAAAAATTGTATATTTGCCGATAAGTGTGACCTAATTTTAAAACAGAGAAACATGCATTACAACGACCAAGGCGCTGATTTTAAATACCTAATTGTCAATGAACGTGACAAGCGTTTCGGCTTGTCGGTGACTACCGTCGGATTCCAGGCCATCAGGGCCGGGAGCGTTTATCCACCACGCAACCACCCGGACGCTTATTATTTCACGGCCCAGAAAGGACGTGTGCTGCATGAATATCAGTTGGTATACATTACTAAAGGACGGGGAACTTTCGCCAGCGATACTACTCCGTCTGTCAACATATCTAAAGGACAGATACTTTTCCTGTTTCCCGGACAGTGGCATACCTACGCGCCGCTGCAAAAAACAGGATGGAACGAATATTACATCGGTTTTGAAGGTCCGATTATAGACAATCTGGTAAAAAACAGCTTTATTTCAAAAGAAAACCAGATTTTGGATATCGGTATCAATGAAGAACTGGCCAGTCTTTTTGCCCGTGCACTGGAAGTAGCGGAAGCAGACAAGACCGCAGCGCAACAATATTTGTCCGGCATTGTTTTACACATTATGGGAGCCGTACTTGCTATCTCGCAGAACAAACGCTATGAGGTGGATAATGCGGCACAAAAAATAGAAAGTGCCAAAATCATCATGCACGAAAATGTGTACAAGGATATAGATCCGGAAGAACTGGCACTGAAATTAGGTATCAGTTATTCCTGGTTCCGCAAAGTATTCAAAGAATACACCGGCTATGCGCCTGCCAAGTATTTCCAAGAGCTGAAACTACGCAAAGCGAAACAATTATTGATTGAAAGTTCCATGTCAGTGAAAGAGATATGCTATGAATTGAATTATACCTCTACTGAACACTTTTTCTCGGTATTTAAAAAACGTACCAACTTCACCCCTACCGAATATCGTAACTTCGGACGGGGAGGAAAAGAAAAAGAGAATGAAAACGAATAAAGGAAAAATGAGAAAAATAACCATCAATCTGGCTGCTGTGGCAGCCTTTTGCATTGTAGTCGCCTCACCCGCCTTAGTGAGCAGCAGTTGTGCTACTCCCCAAACGGAACAGGAAGATACCACTATCATACGAGAAGATTTAGGTATTACGGCATTGAAATACAGTAGTCCCGAAGTTCCCTCCAGCATTGAATTTTGTGGTAAAGTGATTGACTTGAGCCGCTTTGACCGCCACGAGCGTATGGACCGTGAATTATTGGCATTCACCTATATGCACAGTACTTCCCTGCAAATGCTGAAAAAAGCCAACCGTTATTTCCCCATTGTAGAACCCATACTGAAAGAGAACGGAATCCCCGATGATTTTAAATACCTGATGGTCATAGAGAGTAATATGAATCCCACCGCCCGTTCCTCTGCCGGAGCCGCCGGACTATGGCAATTCATGCAAGGTACGGGAAGGGATTACGGACTGGAGGTTAACAACAATGTGGATGAACGTTACCATATTGAGAAAGCGACTCGTGCCGCCTGCCGTTATCTGAAAGACGCGTATGCTAAATATAAGGATTGGGTGGCTGTTGCCGCCTCATACAACGCTGGTCAGGCACGTATTGCCAGCCAACTGGCTAAACAGGATGTGGACGATTCGCTGGATTTGCAACTGGTAGAAGAAACAGCCCGGTATGTGTACCGCATTCTTGCCGCCAAACAATTGTTCAGTGCCCCTACTACTTTCGGTTTCCGTCTGCGCGCATCGGATTTGTATCCGCCCATTCCCTATACGGAAGTCACTGTGACAAAAGGAATTGCAGACTTGGCACGTTTCGCACGCAGCAAAGGAATCAATCTGGCCATATTAAAGAATATGAATCCCTGGCTGCGGGAAACATCCTTGTCCAACCACAGTGGGCGGACTTACGTGATAAAAATCCCTACCAAAGAAGGAATGACTTATGATCCGAAAAAGACGGTGGCGCATGATAAGCGATGGGTGATAGAATAACTTTCTATCATACAGCATTCCATAATCAATTTACCAGTTTTCCTCCACAGTATTTACAATAAGCAGCCTCGTCCTCATGTCCGTCCTTACCACAGTGCGGACATTTCAGGGCCACCCTGCGCCTGTGTTCCTGAATCATAGATGCAGACACAATTCCTGTGGGAACTGCAATGATGGTATAGCCCAGTAACATTACAATGGCCGAAAGGAAGCGCCCTAACGGAGTTTCCGGAGTAATATCCCCATAACCTACTGTTGTCATCGTCACTATCGCCCAATAAATACTATTCGGAATATTATTGAAAGAAGTACCCGGCCGCTGTCCCTCAATCATATACATCAATGTACCGATCGAAGTCACCAATATCAGTACAAACAAGAAAAAAACAATAATCTTCCGACTGCTGAACACCAAAGAGCGCAACAAGAAATTACCTTCATTCAGATAATTGAAAAGTTTAAAGATACGGAACACACGAATCAAACGGAAAGTGCGGATCACCAGCAGATAACGTGCCGTGCCGAAAAGCCAGCCTATATATAAAGGTAAGGTAGCCAACAAATCCACTATACCGAAAAAACTAAAAGCATACTTGCGCGGTTTAGGAGAACAATAAAGCCTCAACACATACTCCAACGTAAAGAAGAAAGTAAAAACATACTCCGACACTCGCAGATAAGGCCCGATAACAGCATCCCAACTCTTGATACTCTCGGCAACAACCACCAGAATACTCAAGACAATAAACCCTATCAACGCCACATCGAATAACTTTCCCATCGGTGTGTCACTCTCAAAAATAATCACATATATTTTATGCTTTAATTTCTCATCATGCAGTAAATTCTGCCACCTGTTCCAAATATGCTTCAAGAATGCCATAATTTTTTATAATAGAACGCAAATCATTCATAATTATAACAAATATTGCCCGATTTATGTCCTATTGGTCACTATTATTTTCACTATATTTGCACAAAACCAATAAAATAATAGCATGAAGAAACAACTTATGACAGGTCTGTTCACAGTCCTCGCCCTTACAGCAGGTGCGCAGACCTTCCAAGAATGGCGCAATCCGGAAATAAATGCGGTAAACCGTGCGCCGATGCACACGAACTACTTTGCTTTTGAAAATGCAGATGCAGCTAAGAAAGCGAACAAAAAACAATCAACCAACTACATGACTTTGAACGGAACCTGGAAGTTCAACTGGGTGAAGGATGCGGATTCCCGCCCCACTGATTTCTGGAAAACCGGTTTCAACGACAAAGGCTGGGATGACCTGCAAGTGCCCGCCGTATGGGAACTGAACGGATACGGTGATCCTATTTATGTGAACGTAGGCTATGCCTGGCGCAACCAGTTCCAGAACAACCCTCCCGAAGTGCCGACAGAAAACAACCACGTTGGTTCTTACCGACGTGAAATTGTAGTTCCTGCCTCATGGAATGGAAAAGATATTATCGCTCATTTCGGCTCGGTTACCTCTAACATGTATTTGTGGGTAAACGGACGTTATGTAGGCTACAGCGAGGACAGCAAACTGGAAGCCGAATTTGACCTGACTCCGTATTTAAAACCGGGTCAGAAGAATCTGATCGCTTTCCAAGTATTCCGCTGGTGCGACGGTAGTTACCTGGAAGACCAGGATTTCTTCCGCTACAGTGGTGTGGGACGTGACTGCTATCTATATGCCCGCAACAAAAAACGCATTCAAGATATCCGTGTAACTCCCGATTTGGACGCAGCTTATCAAAACGGTAGCCTGGCTATCAATCTGGATTTGAAAGGCAGTGGCAAAGTCGATTTGGAACTGGTGGATGCACAGGGCAAGCAAGTGGCAACCGCTACCGCCAACAAATCCGGTCTGGTAACGATGAACGTAGAAAACCCCAAAAAGTGGAGTGCCGAAACACCTTATTTATATACGTTGCGTGCCAGTATGCAGGGCAGCAATGAAGTAATTCCCGTCAAAGTAGGTTTCCGCAAGATTGAATTGAAAGGTGACCAGATCTTAGTTAACGGTAAAGCAGTCCTGTTCAAGGGGGCCGACCGCCACGAAATGGATCCGGACGGAGGCTATGTAGTATCTCCCGAACGTATGCTACAGGATATCCAGATAATGAAGCAATTCAACCTGAACGCTGTACGTACCTGCCACTACCCGGATGACAACTTATGGTACGATTTATGTGACCAATACGGTATCTATGTCGTAGCCGAAGCCAATATAGAATCTCACGGCATGGGCTACGGCGAAAAGACTCTGGCCAAGAACCCCTCTTATAAGAAAGCCCATCTGGAACGTAACCAGCGCAATGTACAGCGCGGATTCAACCACCCAAGCATCATCTTCTGGTCATTGGGTAATGAAGCCGGCGACGGCCCCAACTTCGAACAATGCTATCAATGGATTAAAGCAGAAGACCCCAGCCGTGCCTGCCAATATGAACAAGCACGCCAGAAAGACCATACCGACATCTTCTGTCCGATGTATTATGGCTACGAAGGAATGGAAAAATACGGTCAACGTACCGATGCTACCAAACCATTGATTCAGTGTGAATATGCCCATGCAATGGGTAACTCGCAAGGTGGTTTCAAAGAATACTGGGATTTGATTCGCAAATATCCGAACCTGCAAGGTGGATTTATCTGGGACTTCGTTGACCAGTCCTGCCGTTGGAAAGGAAAAGACGGTGTGATGATTTACGCTTACGGTGGAGACTTCAACCGCTTTGACGCTTCTGACAACAACTTCTGTGACAATGGTTTGATCAGCCCCGACCGCGTTCCTAATCCGCACATGTATGAAGTAGGCTATTTCTATCAGAACATTTGGACTACTCCCGCCGATTTAAGCAAAGGGGAAGTAAATGTGTTCAATGAGAACTTCTTCCGTGACCTATCCGCCTACTATATGGAATGGCAAGTACTGAAAGATGGAAAAATAATCCGCACCGGACGCGTGGATGATTTAAAAATCGCTCCTCAGGAAACAGCCAAAATTACGTTGAATATCGGCAAGACCTGTACCTGCAAGGAATGGTTGCTGAACGTTTCCTACAAACTGAAAAACCGCGAAGGTTTGCTGCCTGCAGGTTTCACCGTCGCCAAGAATCAGTTGACACTGAATGATTACAAAGCACCGTCTATGGATTTGAAGAACGTGGAAACAACCAATGTAGCCACCGTTGTTCCGCAAATCATCGACAACCAATATCATTATCTGATCGTAAAAGGCAATAACTTCGTAGCCGAGTTCAACAAACAGAACGGTTACTTAAGCAAATATGCAGTGGACGGAACGGAAATGCTGAAAGAAGGCGCAGCCCTGACCCCTAACTTCTGGCGTGCCCCGACAGACAATGATATGGGAGCCGGCCTGCAAAACAAATATGCAGCATGGAAGAACCCGGGATTGAAACTGGTTTCCTTGAATTCCAAAACAGAAAATGACCAGATAGTAGTGAATGCGGAATATGACATGAAGAATGTTTCCGCCAAATTATATCTGACTTATGTCATCAACAACGAAGGAGCCATCAAAGTGACCCAAAAGATGACAGCCGACAAGAATGCCACAGTATCTCCGATGTTCCGCTTCGGTATGCAAATGCAGATGCCTAAGTGTTTTGAAACCGTAGAATATTATGGTCGTGGTCCGGTAGAAAACTACAGTGACCGCAACCACAGCACAGACTTGGGTATTTATCGCCAGAGTGTGAATGAACAATTCTATTCCTATATCCGTCCGCAGGAAACAGGAACCAAGACCGATATCCGTTGGTGGAAGCAACTGAATGCCGGTGGTAACGGCCTGAAGGTGGTAGGTGATGCTCCATTCTCCGCATCTGCCTTGCATTATACCATCTGTTCACTGGATGATGGCGAACAAAAAGACCAGCGTCACTCGCCCGAAGTACAGAAAGCAGACCTGACCAACCTGATTATCGACAAGGCTCAGATGGGATTAGGTTGTGTAAACAGCTGGGGAGCTCTGCCGTTGCCTCAATATATGTTGCCTTACGGTGATTATGAATTTACTTTCATCCTGACTCCGGTAAAACATCAGATTGAAATAGAATAAGACAAGAATTTAAACGATAGAAACAGGGTGGCTGGATTTGGTTCTCAGCCACCCTATTCTATTCTCTCTGTTCTTCATAGCTACCGCCATCTACAATTTCCTATGCAACAAGTGTAACACAAGTAGCTGGCCTAATCATCTCCTTTCAAGATACATTTTCCACCTTTTTTCCCTTCAAATCCTTCATACACAACCAATACACTGAATATCAAACTATTACAATGAATCATTCTTATTCCAATCCTTCATAAATTCTTCATAAAGTTATATCCGTTCCCTTTGCATGAACCAACCACGGGAATCCATTCCGACAACCCATCGAATCTTTTTCCTTATTTTACCGTACCCGATTACAAACCTCGGTTGTATTACTCATAAAGAACAATTAAACACTAGTAAAATGAGACCAGACGGCTATTTGAAAACAGCGTGGATCATGACCATATTATTCAGCATCATCCTTCCGCTTCATTCACAAACACCCCGGCAATTCTCTATAGAATTAAAGGACAAACCACTTCCCGCTGCCCTTAAACTAATCGAAAAGGAAGGTGGAAAGAATATTATCTTCTCCTATAACGAAACTGAAAGTTACCGGGTTACAGCCTCCATCCGGCAAAAAACTGAACTTGAAGCCATCGGCACTGTCCTGAACGGCACTCCTTTCATTTGCAAAGAACGGGAAGAATACTTCGTCATACAGAAAAAGGGAAAGAATGTACCCACCACCGAAATACGAGGACAAGTAACCAATGAAAAGAATGAACCGCTGCCCTACTCCAATGTACTCTTATTGACCCCCGGCGATTCCACCTTTGTAAACGGATGTGTCACCCGTGAAGACGGAAGTTTCCTGATGATAGCGGAAGAAGGGAGACCTTACTTGATACGGGTTTCTTACATAGGCTATAAGACAGAAGTGCAACCTTACCACCCTACTCCTACGTTTCACCTGCTTCCCGACACCCAACTGATGCAGGAAGTCACCATCAGCGCCCGACGCCCCATGATAGAAGTGGGTCCCAACGGACTAAAAGCCAACGTGGCAGGAACTTCCCTGGCCCGAATGGGGTCTGCCGCAGAAATGTTGCCCCATCTTCCTTTCGTCACCGGCCGTAACGGCGAATACAATGTAATGGGATGTGGTTCTCCTGTAATCTATATAAATAATAAGAAGGTACGCGACATTACAGAACTGGAGCGTATCCGAGCCAACGAAATCTTATCCGCGGAAGTCATCACCACTCCCGGAGCCGAATATGCCTCGGACGTAGCAGCCGTCATCCGCCTCCACACCATCCGCCGGCGCGGACAAGGGTTGAGCGGCCATTTCAATACGACTTATTCACAAGGACATTCTGCCAACGCCAACGAATATATGGCATTAAATTATCGCACCGGCGGTCTGGATCTCTTTGTAAAAGGCTATCTGGCACAACAAAACTCGTATGGAAAAACCACAAATATGAACCGCATCAAGGGTTCCGCCATTTGGCAAACCAACAAAAATGATGTGCAAACCCATAAGAGCCAACGTTTTTCCGGTGAGCTGGGATTCAATTATGAACCGGATGAACACCATTCTTTCGGTCTGCGCTATATGCCCGAAACCGGAATAGGGAATGCAGACAGAAATTCATCCGGTAGAACCGTCACCAGACGTAACGATGAAGAAACCGACCGGATAAACTTTACTACAGCAGAACAAACACATACAGGTTGGGATCACGCGGCAAACGCCTACTACGCAGGAGAACTGGGCAAATGGAATATTGACTTCAACGCCGATTATCTATTCAAACGCTCGCATTCCGACCAGAACGCCATGAATAATGACGATGCAACCGTGCAAGCAGACAGTCGTATGCGCAGCTCCCTCTATGCCGCCAAGCTGGTAGTCAGTGCCCCTTTATGGAACGGACGTTTTTCATTCGGTACGGAAGAAACTTTTACCAACCGCCATGATATCTTTACCCAAAACGGTTTCTCTGCCGATGCCGACGACCACATCAAACAATCCGTATATGCCACATTTGCTGACTATTCAAAATCCATCCGCCATTGGAAACTGAATATGGGAATACGTTATGAACATCAACAAACAGATTATTATGAAAAAGGAATAAGGATAGATGCACAAAGCCCTACCTATAATGATATTATTCCTGTATTGGCCGCCAGTTGGTCACACAATGGCAAAAGTTTCAGCCTCTCTTACCGGTTAAGGAAAAATAATCCCGACTATAGTTTATTGACCAATTCCATCCGCTATCGCAGCAAATATGAGTATTCTCAAGGAAACCCTTTGCTGAAAACACAAAAGACGCACCGTTTTTCGGCCAGTACCTCTTGGAATTGGCTCTATTTCTCAGCCTATTTCAGCCGTATTCTCAATATGTATACCAATATAATTATGCCATACAAGGAAGATACACATCCGGGCGTCCTCTTATTTGCCACACAGACCATTCCTACAACCCATAATTACGGCATTAGTCTCAACGCCTCTCCCAAGCTAGGGTATTGGGAACCGCAACTCAATGTGAATATGGCTTTTTTGGATATGAATGCGAATAAAATAGGAATCACCGAACGCCGGAACCAACCCCGTTTCTATATCAGTCTGGACAACAACTTCAACCTTCCCAAAGGCTGGTTCTTCAATATAGAAGGATATCTCTCCACCGCTTCCCGGCAAGGATTTTTTGTAACGCGCACGGAAGGACAAATCAGTGCACGCTTATCCAAATCATTTTTAAATGAAACATTAAACATAGCACTTACCGCCAATGACATTCTTCATACCGGTTACTATCATTTCAATTTATACGGCATAAACGCTTATATGGAAAATCGGATTTACCGCGACTTCCAACGCTTCGGCCTCCAAGTATCCTATAAATTCAATGCCACCAAGAGCAAATATAAAGGAACCGGAGCCGGACAAAGTGAAAAGAATCGTCTGTAACCCCAGCGGAGAAAAGGAAATTTCCGTACCTTTGTTCACGGAAGACAAAGAAACATGCAGATTTTATTCAGGAGAAGAAACCATAAAGAAGAGCACTTCGAACGACTGTTCTCAGAGATGTACCCACGCCTCGTCCGTTTTGCCACCACCTTGATGGACAATACGGAAGAAGCCAAGGACATAGTAAGCGAAACCATGGAACAAGCCTGGAAGGAGTTCGACCAACTGAAGGAAAACACCCGTAGCGCTTGGCTCTATGCCGCCGTGCGTAACGGGTGTCTCAACCGTTTGAAGCATTTGAATGTGGAACAGCAACACATCGACCGCCTCACCGAAGCCACCCGTGCGGAAATGAATCAAGGTTATCGTGCACACGAGGCACTGTTGCAGCAAGCGGAAAACATAGCCCACAGTTTGCCCGAACCGACTTGCACCATCTTGCGAAGCTGCTATTGGGAGAAAAAAACATATCAACAGGTAGCCGAAGAACTGGGAATCAGCCCCGACACCGTGAAAAAACATATATCAAAAGCATTGCGGACTCTACGCGAAGCGATGCTGGGAAAGGAGGAGAAACAATGAAAAAGGAGTTTTCAACAAATGACCACATCCATCCGGACAGCGGAAAGGATACCCATAACCAAAGCTCCCAAGAAAACGGGACTTGGAATGACCATCAATTGGAACAGCTCTTCGGTGAAGCATTGGGGGATACTCCCACCGCGGACGAAACCCGGAAAGCCTGGCAGACATTCATCCGTCGTCACCGTATCAGACACCAATCTATCCGCCGGATAATGATACTAGGTATAGCCGCCGCTGTCATCGCCTTGGCACTTGTATTCCAGCCTTTACTGCAACCTGAGCAGCAGGAAGTGGAAGTCTTCACTTCACTGGAAGTTCCTGAGGAAATTACTTTTCGGAAAGAAGGGAAAAGGATAATTGTAAACACCCCGCCCGCTACCATTACCTCCGTTCAATTAAGCGACGGAAGCAAGGTATTGCTCAGCGCAAACAGCCGTCTGGAGTATCAGAAAGAGTTTACAGATACCATTCGCAGTGTCAAACTAAGCGGAGAAGCCCGTTTTGAAGTAGCCAAAGACGCTTCCCGCCCCTTTATAGTCTGCACCGAGCAACTACAAACACGAGTATTGGGAACGGTGTTCGATGTGAAAGCCTATCCCCGTTACTCGCCGGATGTCATCCTCTATCAAGGACGAGTGAATGTAAGTCATACCAAGCGCCGTCAAAGCCGGGAAATGCACCCGGGGGAACAAATATCCTTGGATAAACAAGGAAAACTCCAATTGAAAAGAGTCGATACGGAGAAGAGAAAAGGATGGGCGGAGAATAAATTTTCTTTTGACAATACCGACTTGAGGCAAGTCATGCAAGAAATAGGTTCATGGTATAACATCAGCATCGTATTCCGTTCACGTCCGTTGCTGGACGAACGCATCTATTTCCATATCAACCGCCAACTCCCGATGAATACCGTACTGGATGCGCTGAATGATTTGAAAATCGCACAGTTCACCATGAAAGAAGGAAAAATAATAGTGGAAACACCACAAGACAAGAAACGATAACATCAATGGGAGTTCAATAAACAAGCCTATATTTTCATCTGGAGATTAAAATATCAGCGTTCTTTTCATCTTCAGGTGAGAACCATTCGGTTTATCCCCCTGTGCTAAAGAACCTACAGCACTATCTCTTTTTCCAGTCCCCTCGTGTGAAATCGGGAATCTCCACCGGAACACTGCCCTGCCGCACGGAACGCTCGCTCAGTTCCGTAATGCAGGACCATTCGGCGGCATCATACACATCCTGATCCAACGGCAAACCGTTCCTCAAACAATGAATAAGCCGATAGTCCATGATATAATTCATTTCATTCGGCATATTCTTCCGCCGGGCCTCTTCTCCGATAACAGCTGTAAAAGGATGTTTATACTGCTCCATCATCCGCTCAAACTGCTCGCCGGACAAAGGCTCTTTTCCGTATTTATCCAGCATAAGACAGGGAACGGGATATTTCTGCATGAATCCCTTCGTGCCGCACACCGTCTGATGGCGGCTGTACGGGCGAGGAGTGGTCACATCATATTGCAACAAGATAGTTCTTCCTTTTGCGGTATGAATCAGCGTGGTATTCACATCCCCCATCTCATAATTCTGTGCCGCTTCTTCGGAGGATGCGCCAAACGCCTGTCCGGCATAAGCAGAAAGACCGGCCTGACGCGAGGACATGGAAACCAGATATTCCATACGGTCTCCCCGATGAATATTCATCCATTGGCAGACAGGACCCAAACCGTGAGTAGGATAAGGATTCCCCGTATGCTGCTGACTGTAAAGCTTTATCCAGTGATTGTGATACCCACCCGCCTTTTCATCTGCAAAATAATGCTTGCGCAAGTCATGTATGTATGCCCCCTCGGCATGAGTGATCTCTCCCAACACCCCCTGCTGCACCATGTTCAATGTAGTCAAGGCAAACGCATCGTAACAACAGTTCTCCAGCATCATGCAATGACGGCGGGTTTCTTCGGCTGTATCCACCAAACGCCAGCAATCGGCCACACTCATGGCGGCAGGAACCTCCAAAGCGACATGGCGTCCCTGCTGCAAAGCATAAACCGCAATCTCGGTATGAGTCAGCCAGTCTGTACAAATATAAACAAGATCTATCTCTTTACATTCGCACATCCTGCGCCACATCCCCTCTTCCGAATAGTTCTCAGCCTTGGGGCGGCCGGACTCCTGCAAAATCCGCTCTGCACGCTCTATGTTTTCCTTCCGCAAATCACAAAGCGCTTTCACCTCAATGCCTTCCAGGTGCATATATCTCTCGAGTGCAAGAATGCCCCTGTTTCCTAATCCGACAAAACCGATCCGAACTACGGGGATGGCAGGGCAGGTTAAATTAAGTACGTTGGGTCGTTTCATGGACTGCTTTATTTTTCTGACAAAGATAAAGAGAAAATTCGAGAATGGGAGCGGATTGGAGCAAGAAGGTTGTAAACAAGGGATTTAGAGAGAATCGAACTGCGATATCGAAGCCAAACCGAAGCCATCGAAAAGCCAACTGAAACCGGGCGACAACTATGTTACCGCCGAGAAAGTTCGCAATGCCTATTTAGGTTTGGGCATGAACCACGAGACGCAGGTCGGTAAACTCAAAAGTCTGCGCAGCTATTGGAAATACTGCGTCGTTTACAAACACCTCGCGGAGTTCGTCGAAAAGCGGTACAAGGCCAGCGATATTGCGCTGAAAGAGCTTACTCCGGCATTCATCACCGACTTCGAGTTGTTCCTCAAAGTGGAAAAGAACCACTGCAATAACACGATCTGGTCGTATACAGAGGAATAAAAATTTAAGTAAAAAACAGCCGTATAAAACGGTTGTTCTTATTTGTATCTTGAACAAATATCTTGTTGTTTAGCGGACAGATATATCTTTCCTATACTCTGACGGTGTTGTCTTCATCCTCTTTTGCACATACCGACTGAAATAAGAAACAGAGGAGAAATTCATTCGTTCGGCAATCGTAGTTAAAGACAACTCTTTTTGTCGCAGCAAGCGGGTAATCTCTTGAAGAGTAAAACGGTCAATCCAATAAGTGGCAGGTTTGCCGCTTACCTTTTTACATATCTCCGACAGATAATGAGGTGTTATGCAAAGCCGGGATGCATAAAAATCGAGATCTCGATTTCGGATATATTCGCCGTTATATAACAGTTCTATGAAATTTCGCAGTAAGACCGTAATACGCTCCGATACCTGCATGGTATTCTGACTGCGTGCATGAATATCATAAAGGTCGAGGATGTGCGCCGTAAGCAGGCTTCCCATCAATTCTTCCCAAAACAGATGCTCTTTATCTTTCAGACGTTGCCGGATACAGCGCATTGCCTGCTCGCATACTTGAAAATCATGAGAGGAAAGTTTCATGACCGGATTCTGCAAGAGTGATAGATACCCAATAATGCCGTAATTGCTGCGAATAGCAATCGAGGAAACGAACGCATCCGAAAGGTTCATCAGGATACCTTGAAAGTCTTCGGAGTCCGAAAATTCCGATACGAGTGTGGCGTTGGGCAGAATTACATAATCCCCGGCCGCGATGTTATAACGGGTATCCTGAAACGTGAAACCCATATTTCCTCCGCTGCAAAGAATATGGATTACTCTTCCTGCATATCGTAAAGCATTAAATTCCTGCAATGTATCAGCAAAAATAATCCCGTCGAAGTCTGTATGTGTCATTTCTCTTTCATTTCCTGCAAAAATAACGAAAAACCACGAATAGTGAAAATTCTTCCCCGAATAATGAAACAATAAAATGATAGGTACCCTGTAACTTTGCATCAGAATTAAAAACCATAAAGGATATGAAAAATGTAAGATTAAACAATGGAGTAATGATGCCTGCTATCGGGTTCGGTGTCTTTCAGATTCCTGAAAACGAAACGGAACGAGCCGTAAATGATGCTATCGAGATCGGTTATCGGAAATTCGATACGGCCGCTGCTTATTTCAACGAGGAACAGTTGGGAAATGCCATCCGGCAAAGCGGTATCAAACGGGAGGAATTCTTCATAACCACCAAATTGTGGGTGCAGGACTACGAGTACGACGATGCCCTGCGGGCTTTCGACCTCTCGATGAAAAAGCTCGGGTTGGACTATCTTGACCTCTATTTGATGCACAAACCGTACGGGAATTACTATGCCGCATGGCGGGCGATGGAGCGGCTCTATAAAGAGGGACGCATCCGGGCTATCGGGGTTACGAGTTTCTCTAATGAACGCCTGCAAGACCTTTTCTTGCATAACGAAATAAAACCCGTCGTAAACCAGCTTGAAACGCATCCGTTTTTCCAGCAGCAGGCTGCCAATGCTTTCTTACAGCAGGAAGGCATCCAGCACGAAGCATGGGCGCCTTTTGCTGAAGGGCAGAATGACATATTCAATCATCCTACATTGAAAGCGATAGCAGAGCAACACGATAAGGGGGTCGGAGCTATTATTCTTCGTTGGCTGAACCAGCGTAACATCGTGGTTATCCCGAAATCCGTACATAAGGAACGGATGATCGAGAACTTCAATATTCTCGATTTTACGCTGTCCAAAGAGGAAATGGATGCCATCGCCCTGCTGGAGACAGGGAAAAGTCCTATCTACGATGACATGGATTTACTTACGGTAAAAGGTATCGGGTTGCACAAAATCCATGAATGATTTCAAAAAACAAATAGAATATTACCCCTTAAAACAGAATCATATGCAGACTGTAAAATTGAACAACGGCATCGAAATGCCGGTATTAGGATATGGTGTATTTCAAGTATCGCCCGAAGAGTGCGAGCGTTGCGTACTCGATGCCATCGGCGCGGGTTATCGGTTGATAGACACGGCGCAGGCGTATTATAACGAAGAGGGCGTGGGTAATGCCGTCGCCAGATGCGGCGTGTCCCGTGATGAACTTTTTCTCACGACCAAAGTGTGGATTACCAATGCCGGAGAGGAAAAGGCAACCCACAGCATCGACGAATCGCTCCGTAAGTTGCGCACCGATTACATCGACCTGCTGCTTATCCATCAGCCGTTTAGCGACTATCCGGGAACATGGCGGGCGATGGAGAAAGCGGTAAAGGCCGGAAAAGTCCGTGCCATTGGGCTATCGAATTTCTATCCCGACCGCTTCGTGGATATGGCCGAATGTGCCGAAATAAAACCTGCCGTAAACCAACTAAAAACCAATGTATTCAGTCAGCAGTGGGATGCTGAAGCTGAAATGAAGCCCTATGATACACGTATCATGGCTTGGGCCCCACTGGCACAAGGCGATCCCGACCTTCTGACCAATCCCATACTGACGGCTTTGGCCGAACGATACAATAAAACGGTACAGCAAGTCGCCCTGCGTTACTTGGTGCAACGCGGCATCATCGCCATCCCGAAAAGCACGCATATCGAGCGAATGAAACAAAATCTGGATGTATTCGATTTCACACTTACACCGGAAGATATGGAAAGTATCCGTCCGCTCGACAAACCTGCCGACTTCCGCTGGTCGCACCGTAATCCCGAACTCGTAAAATTCCTTCTGAATTACGACAAACAATTTAACCCTAATAACAAATAATAACCCATGTATAAGTCATTGAACAACAAAGTCGCTCTTGTAACCGGAGCCGGGACGGGCATCGGAAGAGCTATTGCCCAACGTCTGGCCGATGAAGGTGCTAACGTATTGATTGTAGGCCGCACGGAAACGACACTTGTCGAAACGGCTGCTTACAGTGATAAAATCTCCTATCTTGCCATCGACCTCGAATCGGAAGACGGGATACGCACTATCATCCGTACTGTCGGAGAACGGTACGGTCGTCTCGACATTCTTGTCAATAATGCCGGATGGGCACCCGTCACCCCGTTTGCAACGATGAAAATCGACGAATACGACAAGGTATTCGCCATCAACGTGCGTGCCGTTGTCATGCTGACACAAGCCTTCCTGCCGATGATAAAGGCAGCAAAAGGCAATATCCTGAATGTCACGACAACTATGACAACCAATCCTATCGCGACGATGGCGAACTATGCCGCCTCGAAAGCTGCCGTCTATACCATGACACGTGCATGGGCGAAAGAGTTGGCAAAAGACGGCGTGCGTGTCAATTCACTCGGCGTGGGGCCCATCGAAACCCCTATTTACGGCAAGACCGAGCTTTCGGACGAGGCCGCGAAAGCCCACAAGGATATGGTAACGAAGAGCGTGCCTCTCGGTAGAATGGGACAGCCCGAAGAGGTTGCCGCCGTCGTCGCTTTCCTGACGAGCGACGAAGCCAGCTTCGTAACCGGAGCCGACTATAAAGTGGACGGTGGTGTAGGTGCATAAAACAAATAACAATAAAAAGAATGAATATGAAAAATGTATTGATTATCAGCGGCCATACAAACCTTGCCGCATCTGTAGCCAATAAAACGATTCTCGAAACCCTGAACGAACGGCTGCCGGAAGCCGAAATCGTAAAGCTGGATGAACTCTATCCCGATTTCAAAATCGACGTGGAAGCCGAACAGCAGAAATTGCTCCGGGCAGACATCATCGTATTGCAGTTCCCCCTTTTCTGGTACTCCGCACCCTCCATATTGGAACGCTGGATGGAAGAGACTTTCCGTCACGGATTCTCGCACGGAAGTACCGGAGACAAACTCAAAGGCAAGAAACTCGTTCTCTCTTTCACAACGGGAGCACCCGAAGCATTGTATAGCCACAAGGGGGCGATGGGCTACACCATAGACGAATTTTTAGCTTGCTACAAAGCAACCTGCCGACTGACACACATGGAGTATAGCGGCAGTGTTTATACCTGCGGCGTAAGTTACGGCAACCGTACCACACCGGAACTTATCGAGCAACAAAGAAATATATCAGTAGCGCACACCGAACGTCTTATCGAATTACTCGAAACGCTCTAATGCTTGAAGACAGACTACATAATTTCGATGATATAGTATTCAGTTGCTTCCTACCCGATGACTGGCTGAATGAATTTCGTATGCCGCAACACGTACTCGTGTATGTTTATGCTGGTTTTCTACTTTGATGGCCTGATGCTGTTCGCTTTATAAAAAATAAATCTCCACCGAGTTCCACTTAAACAAACTCGAAGAAACAGATTTATTTACTTATAAAACGAACATTTATGATACATCATACCATGCGGATCGTTTGGTGGAATCCGCCACCCAAACCGTCACAGAAGAACTGTTCCGCGACTTCGGCAATACACTCCGCATCCTCTGCGACGAAGACGTTCAACAGTAAACATAAGCCTTTTTATCCATACAACTAAGGTCTTTATTCCTATTATCTTCTATAGTCTTCCAGTGCAGACCGTACAGTCCACTGTAGCAGACCGTACAGTCCATTACGGCAGACCGTACAGTCCATTACAATGGACTGTAGAAGGTTTCAGTATAAAAGCCCTTAATCATCCGGAAGAAAACACTTAGCCAAAGAGAAGATGGCACTTAAGAACCGCTTTATAACCAGACAGGTCCCTTTTCCGGGAAAAAACAAAAAGGATGTGTCCGGGCCGAAGTGACAGCCACAGGACACATCCTCTGTTTTCTAATGAGAACAGTACAAACTGTGCTTAAATAATAGAAGTACGCTTGGTAAATTCTATAATTTCAGGAATATAACCGAATGCCAGACCGGTCACCGTATCGGCACAACCATAATAAACGGCTACCCGTCCCGTTGCCGGATCATGCAAAGCCGCACAAGGGAAGCATACATTGGGCACATCACCCATACATTCGTAAGGTTCACGCGGAGAGAGGAGATAAGGTCCCGAACGGAACTTCACCTTCCAAGGCTCGTCCAAATCAAGCAATGCCGATCCAAAGGCATAGACATAACCATTGCAGGAACGAAGCACACCGTGGTAGAACAACAACCAGCCTTCACTGGTTTCGATAGGAATAGGACCGGCACCTATTTTCAAGCACTGCCATGCACTCTGTTCAAAAGGCGCAGGCGACATGACATGCCGATGGCGTCCCCAAAACTCCAAGTCGGGCGACTCGCTATAATAAATATCTCCGAAAGGAGTATGCCCGTTGTCACTGGGACGGCTCAACATGGCAAAATTACCATTAATCTTGCGAGGGAACAGCACGCCATTACGGTTGAAAGGCAGGAAAGCATTCTCCACCTGGTGGAACGTCTTGAAATCCGTAGTCCATGCCACGCCGATGGTGGGCTGGCCCTTATATCCGTTACACCAAGTCACATAGTAACGGTCATCGATAAAGCAGACACGCGGGTCATAACCATACACCCATTCACCTATCTCGGGGATATCACACTGGAACTGCAACTTCTCCGGATTGATGTCCCAATGAACGGCATCCTTGCTGAATCCCACATGAAGCGCCATCCGGCGGTTTGTATCATCACAACGGAACACTCCGGCATACCCTTCGCCGAAAGGTACTACCGCACTATTGAATATACTATTGGATGTAGGCAGCAAATCACGGGGAATGATAGGATTCGCACTACATCTCCACATTACATTTTTACAACCTTCGGGACGCTCCTCCCACGGCATACCGGGCAACGGATTGCCCGCAATCTTCAATTCACTCATATTCTCTTTTTTGTTAGGTTAATAGTTTTTCTCTATTTCTTGTCTTCGTGTGTGAAGGGTACAAACCAGGTCATCAGAAAGGCCGGAATGGTAGCCACCAGCACAAAGATGAAAAACAGTTTATAGCCCAACCAGTCGCTGACATATCCGGACATCATACCGGGCAACATGACACCCAGATTCATGATACCCGATGCAAAAGCATAATGCGCCATCTGATGAGGACCGGCAGCCACTTGCTGCATCATGAACAAGGTAAGCCCCACAAAGCCGAAACCATATCCGAAATACTCCAGCACAATGGCCCCTCCGATAAGGGGCGCACTCTGCGGTTGGAAAATGGCAAGCAGCGTGTAAGCCATAAAAGGCAGATTGAACACACAACACAAGGAGAACAAAGTCTTTTTCAATCCACGTGCGGAAATATAATATCCACCCAGCAATGAACCGAGTACGAAAGCTGCCGCTCCGAAGGTTCCATAATAAATACCAATCTCCTGTTCTGTCAATCCCAAGCCACCCACATCACGACCGGCTTTCAGGAACAAAGGTACAATTTTCATCACAAACCCTTCGGCAAAACGATATAAAATAATAAAGCAAATATAGTAAACAATATGCTTTTTCGTAAAGAAGTTCCGGATGACATTCCATAACTCGGTCATACTCTGCGAAAAAGAGGTGACCGAATGGGCGTGCTTGCCCGAAGGTAACATACGGGTATGATAAATTCCCAAGGCGAACATCACTACTCCGAGGATAATCATAATGACCGTCCAGGAATAAAGTACCGCATCTTCTGCAGGCCCTTCGTATTCATCTTTCAGAAAACCGGCCAGATAGACCAGCAAGCCTGTACCGATAATCTTCGCCACATTATAAAAAGCTCCCTGCCAACCTATATATTTAGCTTGTTCCTGCGCATTCAACTCGTCCATATATACTCCGTCACAGGCCACATCGTGCGTTGCTCCGCTAAAAGCGACAATGGCGAACAAGGCAATAGTGACCGCAAAGAAAGACGGAAGATGAAGCGACAAAGCGATCAACCCGAAAGTAACTCCCGACACCATCTGAGTGAGGACAACAAAGAATTTCTTGGTACGGTACATCTCCAGCAACGGACTCCAAAGGGGTTTCAGTGTCCAAGGAAGCATGATAAGGGAAGTCCAGAAGGCTATTTTCGCATCACTGACTCCCAGACCTTTGTACATCAGTACGGCTACCATATTGAGGACAACAAAAGGGAGCCCCATACCAAAATAAGCGGTGGGAACCCAGAAAATAGGACTACGGCGTCTGGACGGAGTTGGGGTTTCGGTTGTTTTCATTTATATCTAAGTTTTAAGGTTGTTGAATTCGGCTATAACCGAAGATAACTTCATCTCCTTCTGAGAGGGGATGAAGTTACCTTTCGGAATCTATTAATGCAATAGGACGAAGCATTTGGTAAATCAGTCAGTTACAGGAATAAAGCTTACCGCTTGTCCACCACCTTTTGCCATGACTACAGACAAGGTATCGGCTGCTGTCACCTCTCTGTCCTTAATCTGATAAGAAGTAGGATTTGTTTTCCAGTCGGCATCTTCTCCATCAGCATAAATCACCGCATGGTATTTTTTATCTTTCTCAAGGAAATCCAGAGGAATGGTCAGCGTACGTGCTTCCTCATTGGTCGTAGCTCCTAAGAAATAATTGTCTTTCGCTTTCCGTACTACGGCTACAAACTCTCCCGGTTCGCCCTGCAAGGCTTCAGACCAGTCACAGTCCGCATCAAAATCCCGGAAAAACTGGAAAGCAGGATGCCCTTCATAATTCTCAATCATATCCGATGCCATTTGCAATGGAGAATAAATGATTACCCAATTGGCAATCTGCTTTGCCAAGGTGGTATTCACACGGCTGTTTCCTTTATCCAAGTCATTCCATTTCTTGCGACGGGGAGAATTGCGTGTCTTTTCATAAAGAATATCAAAAGTACCCGGCGTATAATCCATCGGACCGCCCAGCAAGCGGGTAAACGGCAATAACTCGTGATGCTCTGGAGGATTACCTTCACTCCATCCGTTCCACTCCATACCGCGGGCGCCTTCCCGTGTCATCATATTGGGGTAAGTACGACGAATTCCTGTATCTTTGATAGGTTCGTGGGCATTAACGGTTGTATGATAACCGGCGGCAGTCTGCACCACCTTGCGGTAATGGCGTACATTGAACTGTCCATGATGGCTATGACCGCCCGGCAGTCCTCCGGCATAACCGGTCTTCACGCTGTGCACTCCCAAGTCGGCATACCATTTGTAAGCATTGTCCAACTGGCGTTCGTAATTAAAGATATTGCCACCTGTTTCGTGGTGACCGATTATTTCAATCCCTTTCTCCTTGGCATAACGTGCCACCTCTGCCATATCAAAATCGGCGTAGGGTTTGGTATAGTCAAAAGTCTGCATACCGCCCCAACTTTCCCAGCCTTCATTCCATCCCTCGAACATTACCGCTTCTATGTTATTGGCAGCAGCAAAGTCTATATAACGTTTGGCATTAGCGGTGGTGGCGCCGTGGCGTTCATCCATCGTCCACGTTTCGACTCCCAGATGCATTCCCCACCAGATACCTACGTATTTCATAGGACGTATCCAGCTCAAATCCCCCTCCAGCACACAAGGCTCATTCAGATTCAGTATCAGGCCGGAGTTTATCAGACCTACCGCTTTGGGAGCTATCTGAATACTGCGCCACGGAGTCACGAAAGTCCCTCCGGCAAAACGGGCTTTCACCCCATCGGGCCAGGAAGCCAGTTCCGATTTGAAGTGACAACCTTCGGTATGCTTCAAAGTCATTTCGGGGAAATCGGTCAAAGCTGCTTCGTGGATACTGGCATATACCCCGTTATCTGTTTTGAAAGTCATCGGGGTATTGGCATTATCCACCTTGCTGACGGGCAGGGTGCGATACAGCAATTCGTAGGTTTCAAAACTGGCGGGAATAGACCATGACTTGCCGTCTTGTGCCAAATTAAATGAAGTGAGCTCATCCATTACGAACACACTGTCCACTTGGGGTACTTGATATTCATAGCGGAAGCCCAGGCCGTCATCGAACACGCGGAAACGGAGGGTCAGCTGTGTATTTGCCTGGTCTTTCAAACGCACGGCCATTTCGTTATAATGGTTCCGGATTGATTTATTTTCTCCCCAAGGTTGGGTCCAAGTTTCATCCTTTGTGGTGTACTCGGTACTTTCTATCAGAAAACCTTTGGAAAGATTTACCCCGTCACGGCCTTCAAAGCCCATAACGGAGGGGGTGATGAATGGATTCCCTCCTACAGAAACTCCGTAGGTCATCTCTCCCGCTTCATTGAGATTGAATACTAATTTTATATTGCCATCCGGCGATGTCAATTCTGTGGGGCGAGAACACCCACAAAACACGACTAACAAAAATAATACATAGTAACTGTATGCCTTCATAATATTAAATTGGATTAATGATACAAATATAAAACAATTAAATAAGGTATTACACTTATCGAAGGAGGAAAATTATTTTAAATGGGAGAGGGAATGATAAGCTTATTTGTACTGACAGCATTAATTTTGTACTTTTGTCACATATAACAAAGTGCAAATGAATATAAATCAGAATTATAGAGAAGCAGTAAAGGCCATAAAAGAAGCTATCTTACGAAGCCAGTACCGTGCAGCCGCATCAGTAAATAAGGAACAATTATCTCTTTATTACGGCATCGGGCGTTACGTGTCGGAAAATTCCCGTACAGGCTTTTGGGGGAAAGGTGCCATTGAACAAATATCTTCTCTGTTACAAAAAGAATTGCCGGGGCTGAGGGGATTTTCAGCAACAAGCATAAGAAATATGCGTATTTTTTATGAAGAGTGGGATAAAGTTTTAAATCATCCGCCATTGGCTGATGATTTGGTGTTGAATGAAAAATTGCTTCTTGTAGCAATTCATCAGCCAGTGGCGGATGAATTTAATTGGTCAGACTTCTTTTCAATCGGCTTTAGTCACCATACCGAAATAATATCCAAAGCCAAGACTTTAGAAGCAAGACTATTTTATATACATGAGTGCGCCATTCGCTATTGGAGTAAATACACGTTAAGGGATTACTTAAAAGCAGATCTATACAGCCATCGGGGAACTTTACCCAACAATTTTGCACAAACATTGCCTGATACTAAGCAAGCGCTAAAAGTTGTTTGTTCATTCAAAGATGAATACTTGCTTGATTTCATCAATGTGGAGGAACTGAAAGCAGGAAGAGGACTTAGACGAAAAAATAGTAGAAAAGGCAATTTGTTGCCAATGTGAAGAAGTTTATTATGACCTTCGGACAAGATTTCAGCTTTATAGGCAATCAATATCGCATGGAAGTTGCAGGAGAAGAAATGTTTATTGATTTGCTCTTTTTCAATCGGGAGCTTAACTCCTTAGTCGCAGTTGAGCTTAAATCCGGAAAATTCCGCACTTCTTATTTGGGGCAGTTGAATACTTATCTATCCGCTTTAGATACATATATCAGAAAACCGCACGAAAACCCTTCTATCGGAATAATTCTTTGCAAAGAAATGAACCAAACCTTTGTAGAGTTTGCCGTTCGTGATTATAACAAGCCGATGGGAGTTGCCACTTACCGTGCATCTAAAGATATGCCGGAACGACTTCGTAACGCTCTGCCAAACATTGAAGATTTGAAAAAGTTATTGTAATACAAACGCCGATAAAGCCCTTTTAAAGACTCTACCGGCGTAAGTTCACCTATTAAAAAAATCAGAATTCCAAGTCAGCCAACTGAGGATTATGATCGGAAAGCAAAGCTTCCGGTACTTCAGCCGGTATCTCACAGTTCTTTACCAGAACTTGCGGAGTGACAAAGATGAAATCAATCTTTTCACAATCCTCGGCCGGAATACGGGCAAAATCATGAAAAGTATAATCAACGCCGGTCACACGGGCAGCCGTCTTATAAGCATCCTTCATCACAAACTCGTTGGTAGTAATCGTTTCGTATGCATCGCTCGCATCGGTCACATTAAAGTCACCCGTAACCACTGCGGGGCGTTCGCCTACGATCTCTTTTATCTTACGAATAATGAGCAATGCGCTTTGACGGCGAGCCTCTTCACCTACATGGTCAAAATGAGTATTGACAGCCATGAATATCTTTCCGGTGGCCTTGTCTTTAAATTTCGCCCAAGTGGCGATACGGACACAAACCGCATCCCATCCCATCATTCCTACGCTATCGGGATTTTCGGCCAACCAGAAAGTATTGGAGTCCAACACCTCATATTTGTCCTTACGATAGAATAGCGGCGCATATTCACCTGCTGTCTTCCCGTCATCACGTCCCACACCGATACCATCGTATTCGGGCAAGCCTGCACGAAGATCCTGAAACTGGTTATGCAAAACTTCCTGCATACCGACAATATCCAGTTCACGGTCCTTAATAAACTGGCACACACGGTCTTTCCGATATTGCCAATTGTTCAAACTGTCTTGCGGATTGTCATAACGGACATTAAAAGTAGCCCAACGAACGTCGGTCTTCTTCTCTTCCGCACAGCCGCCCAATAACAGGACGGCTGCCAATAAAAATAGAATTTGCTTCATTTTGTTTCTTTTTATGTTCCCTAGGATACAAAGATAGCAATTTCTATCGGAAATTATTCGGAGTATGCCACTGACCTTTATCATTCATCGTATCGGCCACATCCCACCATACACGGCTACCCTGGTTCACATTGCCCGGTTTATTAGGGTTACGGGACTCGCTGTTAGGATAGTTGATGCGTTTGATAAGCTTGCCGGACGCCACTTCTCCATTGGAATTGTTTCCATTAACCGGAGCCAGCAGATAACGCGGATAGTCGGTACGACGCACTTCTGCCCATCCTTCATTTCCATTCGGGAAAACGGCAATCCACTTCTGAGTAATAATCTGTTCCAATTGTTCTTCCTTACTACCACCGGCAAATGCTTTTACGCCATCCAGATGACTGATGTATTCATTGGCCTTGTCCGCATCAATTTCATAATAATCCATAGATGCCTTGATACCTTTCAAATAAAGAGCTTCAGCAGTTTCATCCACCAATGACGGCCAGCGCAATGCTGCTTCCGCTTTCAGGAACAAACTTTCAGAATACCCCATCCAGACTATTTCACGGGCCAGATTCCACCAATAATCCTTGTTCATGGCATCAGATGACAGAATACAACGGTTGGCAGAGTATCTGTTCAGATAAGAGCCGCCTACATTGGTTTCTCCATTCATCACCCCGTTGAAATCTCTCTTCAGATTCTCTGTGGGAAGCGGACTGGTAGTCAACGAATCAAACGGAGTAGGACGGAACCATAAAACTTCACAACGAGGGTCGAGATAACAATTCTCTGAATTCTCATTGAAAGTAACGGCATCGGCTGCCGCACCTTCTTTCAAGGCCTGATTCTTATAGGCCCGTTCCATTTCTTTCGACAATACAGCATTGCCGGTCCAGCTGAACAACAATGCGTATATATTTTCATTACCGCCGGCGATATACTGACGTTTTGGAGTCTGCTTCATATTGTCATCCTGGCTTTGCATCAGACCGGCCGGATCTGTCAAAGCTGCTTTTGCCTGAGTCTGGGCCAATTCCGGATTTACATTGGATACACGCAAAGCAAGGCGCAAACGCAGTGTGTTGGCAAAACGACGCCATTTGTCCACATCACCTCCATAGCATTTGTCATTGTCACCTAAATCATACTGACTGACAGCAGGAAGATTTTCCTGGTGCAACTCTGTTATAGCCTGATCCAACAGCTGGAAAAGGATATTATAGACCTCTTTCTGAGGCGTATAAGACACATTTTCTTCCGGCGGCATAGCTCCCTTCACATAATAAGCGACGGGAATATCTCCGTAAGTATCTGTCTGCATGGACAACAAGAAAGCATAATAAATGCGGGTAATATAGAATGCCGTATGATAATAATCCTTATTACAGAAATAGAATGTCTTGACCAACTGACTGTATTCCGAAGTGCTGCGGTCATCATAGAAATGCTTCCATCGGCTGGCCGACCATCCATCCGTATAAGAATAGGTAGGCGCCTGATTCACAAAGCCGCTGACATTGTTTCCCCAATAACCGGCATAGATATCATGAGTCAGATTGGTCGTTGTCTGATAATCATTGTAAAGACCTTCGTAGGTGAAATTGGCAAAAATACTTCCGATAGCGCCTTCCATCCCTTTCAAACTTGCCATGGCATTGTCTGTCAAGGTGTAATCAATGTCTATTCCATCGGCCGATACATTCTCCACAGTCGGGTCGTAAATCGGTGCGTAAGGATTTGTATTCAATTCCTCAAAATCATGGCATCCGGCCAGAGCCAGCAATGAGCATAAGGCTACGGATTTATATAATTTGATTTTCATAATCAGTTTTTCCTTTTAATTAATTAGAAACCTAAGTTGATAGAAATACCGAAAGTACGTGTAAACGGCAACGATGCATAGTCAATGGCTTGTGAGAACATCGTAGTGTCATAGCCGCCTTCGGGGCTTGTACCCGGCGTGTGCTTCATCAGATAACACAAGTTACGTGCTACAAATGAAACATTCAGCGAGTTGACAGGAGTCTTCTTCAGCATAGATGAAGGGAATGAATAGCCGATTGACAATTCTTTCAGTTTAATGAATGAAGCATCGTAGATGAAATCCTCAGCCTGCAATGAGCCGTAGTATTCTGAGGCGGAAACCTGTTTTGTATTCACCTCGCCTGATTCTGTCACACCGGGGAATACCATCATATAGTTGTTTTCCTCACCACGGTTCAAGGTACGCTTAGCCAAACCGTTTCCGGTAGCCAGCATCTCGGAATAAGAGAAGATATCACCACCGAATTTCATATCAAACAGTGCAGACAGTGTAATCCCTTTATAAGTAAAGGTAGGAGATACAGACATGGTCAGCTTAGGTTGGATATTACCGATAGGTTTGTTCACATATTCAGACTCATTGGTCACAGTCATGGGCAAACCATTTTCATTTACGATAATATCACCGTTTTCATTGCGCTTATAAAGCGATGTAGCATAAATCTCGCCTAATTTGTGTCCGGCGCGTGTACCTACTTTTACAGGGAAGTTTCCATCACCGTTAAAGAACATATAGTTCACATTTTCTTCCGGAGCCAGTTCTTTCACTTTCGATACGTTGTGAGCCATATTCACATTCAAATCAAAAGCGAAATCCTTTGTTTCTACCAGAGTGGAATACAACATAAATTCTACACCTTGATTGGTTACCATACCTGCGTTTACCCATTGGCCACCACTCCAGGGAGCTGCTGCGGGCACTTTCATAATCTGGTTCTTTGTTTTGCTGTAATAGTAAGTAAAGTCAAAGCCCAGACGGTTGTTCAAGAACTTCATGTCCAGACCTGCTTCATAAGAGGTCGCGATTTCAGGCTTCAACTGATCGTTCATCTTCACATTATCCTTGGTCGGAGTCAATACACCATTATCGAATTTGAAAGAGTAGGTGTTGTATAACTGATAAGGGCTTGTGTCCTTACCTACCTGTGCGGCAGACAGACGTGCCTTGGCAAATGTTACCCAACTTGGCAACGGTTTGTCGATGGAGCGCAAAAAGTCGGAAACTACGAAACTGAGGTTGGCAGACGGATAGAAGAAAGAATTGTTACCTGACGGAAGAGTGGATGACCAGTCGTTACGAGCTGTCAAATCCAAAGACAGATATTCCTTCCATGCCATCTGTACAGAGCCGAACACTGAGTTCATGGCACGCTTGTAACCATCCTCACTACCGGTTCTCAACAAATTGGCCGCATTCAGCATCCAATTACCTTTATCCACCATATTACCTACGCCCACACCCAAAGTTTCCGAACGCTGGTACATAAAGTTACCACCGACATTGAAGCCCAGACGGAAGTTATCAGTCAACTGACGGTCACCCATCAAAATGACTTCAGCATTTGACTCGAAGAAGTTTTCTTCACTACGATCCATTGAGTCATTCGTAATCATGGAAGTATTGGCTTCTCCATTGATACCATCACCCGCATTGGTGCTTTGCACTCTGGTGCGGTAGTAGTCAAAAGCGTATTTGGCAGACAGATGCAGCCAATCTGTGAAATTGATTTTCATGCTATAATATCCGAAAGCACGCCAGCGTTCATCTGAATTCTGACGCTGATGCAATACATAATAAGGATTACGGATACTGGCAGTAGGTCCTGTCCAGTTCACATGCGCATGAGTTTCATCAGAATATTGTTTCAAGTCATCCAGACGGACGTTGTTAGGGATTCTCATCAACTGGGAAATAGCACCGTAATCACCATACAGTGGACGGTTATCGGCTTTTGTACGTGAAAGAGAAATCTTTCCGTCCATAGACACCCATTTGTTCAATTCCGTTCCTGCATTCAGGTCGGCATTCACACGGCTCAAACTTTCAGTGGGGAATACACCGTCATTATCTGAGTATCCGAAAGAAGTACGGAAATGTGATTTCTCTGTACCGTTGCTGATAGATACGTTATGCGTATGCGAGAAACCGGTATCAAAATAATCTTTCAACTTATCCCCATAGTTAGAGTAAGCGTAAGTTTCTCCGTTCCAAGCCTCTTTCATGCTTCCATCCAATACCGGGCCCCAGCTTCCGCTATCCGTTTTGTCATACACCGCAGTCTTGGCATCTTTTGTATCAATATGTCCTTGTCCGTAACGGCGTTGCATATCCAATGTCTCGCCGATAGCTGTCCAAGTGAAGTTACCACTATAACGGATTCCGAAACCATCTTTCTTACTGCCTTTCTTTGTCGTAATCAAGATAACGCCATTACCTGCACGCGAACCGTAAAGAGCAGCCGCATTCGGACCTTTCAATACCGAGATGCTCTCGATGTCATCCGGATTAATGTCCATGGAAGCGCTACCACGGTCAACACCATCATAGCGGGATGCGCTTGAAGTGCTAGTGTCGCTGAAAGGAACGCCATCCACAATCCATAACGGCTGATTGTTGTCGGTAAGAGAAGAGTTACCACGAATGGTGATTTTCGTAGAACCACCTAAACCTGTAGCCGAAGTATTCATCTGAAGACCTGCCACCTTACCTTGCAAGGCACTGGTCACAGACGGGTCACCTGTCTTGTTCAGTTCATCACTTTTCAGTTCCTGAACCGCATAACCCAACATCTTCTTCTCACGTTTGATCCCCAAAGCGGTTACCACCACTTCGCCAATCTGCTGTGTGTCTTCCTGCATGGTTACGTTCAGTACATTCTTGCCATCGGGCTTCAACGTTTCCGAACGGTAACCAATGTATGAGAACACAATCTCGCCATTTCCGGGAACCGACAAAGAATAGTTACCTTCAAAGTCAGTAATCGTACCGGCTGTAGGGTTTCCTTTCACTTGTACGTTTACACCAATCAAGGCCTCTCCTGTCGCATCAACCACTGTTCCGGTCACTGTATGCTCCTGTCCTGTCTGTTGAGGTGTCTGAGGTTCTCCGGGTGCTGATAGATAGACAATATTATCCTCTATCTTGTAGGTGATTCCCTTGCCTTGCAAAGCTGCATCAAGTACAGACTGCAATGAACCGTTCTTTACATCAATGGCATTCACCGGCGTTTCAGCCAGTTTGTCATCATAGAAAAACTGATAGTTAGACTGTGATTTGATGTTCTTGATTACCGCTCCAAGAGTTGTCTTGGGAGTTGAAAGAACAATTTGTGCGCGGGTCCATTGCATGGGTGCAGCCACAAACAAAAGAATCAAAAGTGCCCTGAGTAATTTGGGCTTTCTCATTAATTGATTGCCTTTCATAATTTATTAAATTAGTTAACACTGACTTATTTTTCTCCAGTGAAGGGGTTCTCATGCCCCTTTCGAGAATAAAAACAGGCAGCTAAAAGAAAACACTTACTCCATCTCGTTCTTTTTTCTAAATTTTCTAGAAAAAACAGAGGAAAGGCAAAAGTAGTGATATCATCGGACTTTGACGTATAGAAGAAATATTTAAAAACAAAAAGGGGATGTACTCTTGCAATGCTGCCAAAAGAGAACATCCCCCTCCAACCTCTCTTTACAAAAGAGAAATGCATGGTGAAACTTTTATTTCATTGTTTCGTCTTTTGAAAATGAATAAGGCAAATCACTTTCTTGTGTTCCACGTTGCATATTCGGACGGTCGGTCATCTTGAAATCGATAACACCACCTTGTAACAATTCATTGTGTTTCAAATAATTCTTGGTATAAACAGTACCGTTTACACGCATTTCATCTACATATCGGTTGGTATCGCTGTTATCCGGTGCGGTTATTACCAAGTTCTTTCCGTTTTCAAAATGCAGTGTCGCTTTCTTGAACAACGGAGCACCCAGAATATATTCATCTGTACCGGGACATACCGGATAGAATCCTAATGCAGAGAATACATACCATGCCGAAGTCTGTCCATTATCCTCGTCACCGCAATATCCGTCAGGTCCGGCTGTATACATACGGTTCATCACCTCACGCAACCAATATTGGGCTTTCCAAGGCTGACCCGCATAATCATACATATAAATCATGTGCTGAATGGGCTGGTTTCCATGTGCATAGTTACCCATATTCATAACTGTCATTTCACGGATTTCATGAATCACCTGTCCATAATAGCTATCATCAAAGATAGGGGGAACCGAAAAGACAGAATCAAGCATGGTAACGAACATTTCCTTACCTCCCATCAAGTCAATCAAGCCTTGGGGATCATGGAATACAGACCAAGAATAGTGCCAGCTGTTTCCTTCCGTAAAGTCACCTCCCCACTTCAACGGTGAGAATTTAGGAGCGAATTTGCCGTCCTTCTGCTTGCCGCGCATCAGCTTGCTTTCCGAATCAAACAGGTTCTTGTAATTCATGGCACGCTTGGCAAAGAGTGCGATTTCCTTCTTCGGACGTTTCAATTCTTTCGCCAGCTGATAAATACACCAGTCATCGTATGCATATTCCAATGTACGGGCTGCATTCTCATGAATCTTCACATCACAAGGCACATAGCCCAGCTTGTTATAATATTCATACCCCAGACGTCCGGTAGAAGAAACTTCAGGATGTACAGCTTCCGTTCCATGAATCAGTCCTTTGTATAATGTTTCCACATCTTCCACACGTACTCCTTTCAGATAAGCATCGACCAAGATAGAAGCTGAATTATTGCCGACCATGCAACCACGATGACCGGGGCTGGCCCATTCGGGGAAGAAGCCGCTTTCCTTATAAGTATTAATCAAACCTTCCTGTATTTCCTGATTTACCGAAGGATACATCAGGTTCAAGAAAGGGAACAAGCAACGGAATGTATCCCAGAATCCTGTATCCGTATACATATATCCCGGCAATGTTTCCCCATTGTAAGGACTGTAATGAACAGGTTGCCCATTGGCATCCAGTTCATAGAATTTACGCGGGAACAACAAGGAACGGTACAAGCAGGAATAGAAAGTACGGTATTGATCCAATGTTCCACCTTCCACTTCTACTTTACCTAAGACCTCATTCCAGGCATCTTTACCTTTCTGTACCAATACTTCAAAACTGTCTCCACCCAATTCCTTCAGATTCTGAATTGCTTGTTCAGGACTGATGAATGAAGAAGCGACACGGGCATGAACTACTTCGCCTTTCTTTGTCTTGAAACCGATAACGGCTCCGGTATGGAAATCAGTCTGCTCCAGTTTACCTTCTTTCAAGGTTACAGGAACACTGCCGTCCGGTTTTTCAGGCTGTACATCGTTAGAGAACGTAGCCTCATAAGTAAACGGCTTATCAAACTCAATAACGAAATAATTCTTGAAGTTGGCAGGAACACCACCACTGTTGCGAGTGGTATAGCCCACAATTTTGTTTTCTCCGGGAATCACCTTGATAGATGAGCCACGATCAAAAGCATCAACCACTACGTATGAGTCATTTTCAGGAAAAGTAAAGCGGAACATAACGGCACGTTCCGTAGGAACCATTTCAGTCACCACATCATGTTCTGCCAAATAAACCTTATAATAATAAGGTTTTGCAATTTCAGCTTTATGAGAGAACCAACTTGCACGCTTGTCCTCCTCAAATTCCGGTTTTCCAGTTACGGGCATGATGGAAAATTGACCATAGTCATTAATCCACGGACTGGGCTGATGGGTTTGTTTGAAACCACGGATTTTATTAGCCGTATAGACATACTGCCATCCGTCCCCCATCTTTCCTGTCTGGGGAGTCCAGAAATTCATACCCCATGGACGGGATATGGCAGGATAAGTATTTCCTGTAGAGAGTTCAAAGGAAGACTGTGTACCTACCAACGGACTCACATAGTCTGCATAATCCTTTGCCTGCACAAACAGTGTAACACACAGGACTGCAACTGATAGAAATAATTTTTTCATGATATTGTTATTTGGGTTAAGTTATACTTTTTAATTCTTTATCTGTTTTCCCCATTCCGTCGGTACGGAGCTCATGGTAATCTCCATCGTTCCCCCACGTACTATGTCATTATGGGTAAAGAAAGGAACATCCAGTGGTTTTCCGTTCAACAGAACCGACTCAATGTACTTATTGGTCTTCGAGTTGTTGTGGGTACGGATAACGAAAGTCTTGCGGTCGGGCAGATTAATCGTCACCTCCTCAAACAACGGACGTCCGATAGAATAAACCGGCTTGCCGGGACATACCTGATAGAAGCCCATGGAGTTCAAAATATACCATGCAGACATCTGACCGCAATCTTCATTACCCGACAAGCCGTCAGGAGCATTGAAATACTGGTTATGCAGCACACTGTCAACCAATTCCTGAGTACGCCATGGACGGTTTACATAGTTATACATGTGAGTAATGTGATGACTCGGCTCATTGCCATGCGCATACTGGCCTATCAGTCCTGTGATATCAGCAGAGGTAGCCTCTCCTTCCAACTGGGAAGAAACCGTAAACAAAGAATCCAGCTTTCCAACGAAAGCATCCTCTCCACCCATCAACTTCACCAATCCCGGAATATCATGCGGAACAAACCAAGTCCACTGCCATGCAGTTCCTTCACAATAATCATCATTACGGTGATTGGAAGAACGGGGATTGAACGGGGTACGCCATTCACCTTTACTATCCAATCCGCGCATGAAACGGGTGGCAGGATCAAAATAAAATTCGTACGCATCCGCAAAACGGGCATATTTCTCCTTGGTTTCAGTATCTCCCAGGCTGTCTGCCAACACGGAAATACACCAGTCATCGTATGCATATTCCAACGCTTTCGCAACCGATTCATTCTCACGATCACACGGGATATAGCCAAGGGTATTCTTATAGTAACGAGCCTTAGGCATTACATAAGGAATCAGCCAACCGGGAGCGACAATGCCGGTCGTATCATATTCCGCCGCACGCAAACATGCCTTGTAAGCTTCCTGCACATCAAAATCGCGATATCCCTTCACATAAGAATCGGCTACCAACGAAGCCGCATGATACCCTACCATCGTTCCGGTATAATTGGATACACAATCCCATTTCGGGAAAATACCACCTTCTTGATGCTTCTTTATCAATGAACGGATAAACTCCGTATTCAACTGAGGATCGACAATAGTCAGTAACGGATGTAACGCACGGAAAGTATCCCACAAAGAGAAAATGGTATAAACCGGATGTTTCATGTCGGTGGTATGCACTTTCAAATCCATTCCCAAGTAACGCCCGTCTACATCTGTAAACAGATTGGGACTTAGGAAAGCATGATACATAGCCGTATAGAAAATGGCACGCTGGTCTTCATTATTGGTTTTGACTGCAATCTTTGACAGGCATTCATTCCATTTCTTCTTAGCATCGGCACGCACTCCATCAAAATTCCAACCGGGCATCTCAGCCTGGAGGTTCTTATAAGCACCTTCCGCATCAACAGAAGAGATAGAGAACTTAGCCAGCACTTGTTCGTCTTTCGCCGTTTCAAAATGCAAAAGCATTTTGCATACAGGAATCTGTTTGTCATTTTCCTGAACAGTATCCGTGTACAAAGTATACGTGAAGGGTTTGGAAAATACGGCATAAAAATAAAGATCCTGCCGGTATGCCCAATAGGCACTGCGTTTGCGCCCCCGCAACACAGTATCATTCACAGCCTCCACTTCCATGACCTGATTGATTTGTTGCTGAATATTATAGTCCATATCCAAGATAAATCCTGACTCCTTACTTTCCGGGAAAGTATACCGATGCATTGCCGCACGCTCTGTTGAGGTCAGTTCGGCTTTTACCCCGTATGTATCCAGGAAGACAGAATAATATCCCGGTTCGGCATGTTCCTTTTCATGAGAAAAAGCCGATGCGAAAGGACGCTTCTGGCTTTCTGTTCCCAAGAAATCAGTGCGTTGCACACCTACAGTCGGCATCAACAGGAAATCTCCGAAATCCGCACACCCGGTACCACTAAGACGTGTATGGGCAAAGCCATTGATCGTAGTATCTTCATAATAATATCCGGAACAAGAATCCCAACCGTCAATACGAGTATCTGGTCCCGGCTGTATCATGCCATGGGGAACCATAGCACCCGGATGGGTATGTCCATGGCCTCCTGTACCAATAAAAGAGTTGACATAGTGGGTGTAATCATTCATTTCATTGCCCTCAGAATCACATGCGGTGAAACACAATAACCCTAGAAGACAGCCGCTTAAGAGCATGTTGATTTTCATAGTTCTTTATTTAAAAATTATTTCGTTTCCGATGAGATAAATATATTGTTATCATCTACTTTCTTATAATTGAAAGGAATAGAGTTACGCAAAGAATTCAGCACAGACTCTATATTATCTTTCTTTTTCAGCACTCCTGAATAAGTATTGGTACTGTCTACATCCGGTGAAAGGATAATCTTCACCCCATAGAACCGTTCCAATGCTGCCGCAATCTGGAAAATAGATGATTTTTCAAATGGAATCAAATCATTATGCCAGACTATCTCCATCTTGGGATCGACCTGTTTTACCTGCATCCGCCCTGTCACCCTGTTTAAAACAGCCTTTTGTCCCGGTAACAAAGTAATTCTGCCTTTATCTGATTTATCTTTTACCTCAACTTCCCCCTCTACCAGAGTCGTTTCAGCAAAACTGTTATCCGGACGGCATTTTATATTGAAAGAGGTTCCCAAGACCCTGACATCCATTGCCTGACTTTTTACCGTAAAAGGTTTCTCATGATTACGTGCCACTTCAAAATAAGCCTCCCCATCCAGATATACATGACGTTCTTTTCCTTCAAAAGCACGCGGATATTTTAAAACAGACGACTGGTTCAACCATACTTTTGTCCCGTCAGGCAACAACATCTCACGCACTTGTCCATGAGCAGCCGATGCTACCACCAATTCCTCCGCTTTATTCCGGAACCAATAGGCCAATCCCGCAGCCAGCACTATCACGCCCACTATAGCAGCTGCATAACGCAACACACTCTTAAGCTTGAACACCTCCTGTCTCTTTTGATTTTCCTGTTCCAATCTTCTACCCAACCTGCGCTCTGCCTTCGCTACCAGATTTTCCTCCTCAAAGGGGAATTTACCTAACTGATAAATCTCCTCCATACGGAATAACTCTCCGGCATTCTCATCAGATTCTTTCATCCATTCATTGATAAGAACAAAATCCTCCTCCGAGCATCGGTTTTCCAAATACCTGATAATAATATCTTCGTTAAGTTTACTCATCTTTTTCCCTATTCATATAGTAAACAATTCAACTTGTAAAAACACTTAGCAGTTTTGCTGAAAATATAATCAATGACAATAATAAATGGCTGAGACGTTCGCGCAAAAATTTCAAGGCCTTATACATATGTGCCTCTACGGTACGTAAAGAAATACCAAGAGTATCAGCAATTTCCTTGTTTTTCATATCATGAAGATAACTCAGTTTGAACACCTCCTTACATTTATCCGGCAATTCATTAATCGCTTCAAAAATTTCCTGACGTAATTCCTGATTCTCTATCTTTTTAATAACTTCAGCATGATCCGGCTGGTAATATTGCAATTTTCGTTCATAGATTTCTATCATTGCCGCACTGTAGTTGTTCTCTATAACCTGATGCTTCAATAAATTTATAGCCTTGGTATATACAGAACGATAAAGGAAAGCTAAAATCTGCTCTCCTATGACGACTGAATCTCTCCGCCTCCACAACTCCACAAAAACATCCTGCACTACATCTTCGGCTTCTTCGGTACCGACCAGCCGTGTCGCATAAAACAACAGCTTAGGATAGCATTGACGAAAGACGGCCTTATAGGTGTCATCAAGTTCCTCGTTCATATTATATAATTCACCTTTGTATGAGGAGGGAGCCAATGTTCCAAATAACGATCCAATCATCCACTGCAGGGGTAGAAAGCTTCCGCTCATCATACAATTTTCACGCAGATTCAACCCGCCTCTACAGCAAAACGATAACAACAAATATCACTTTTAACTCACCTCTTGTACAATTCTTAATAAGTTGAACCAATTATTATCTATACCAAATATTTCCCGGTTCCGGACCCATTTCAAATTCTACAGTAGCACCGTCCATTATTTGCCGGTGTGTGATATAGCTCTTATCGTATGGTTGCCCATTTACTTTCACCGACTGGATATAGATATTTTCACGACTTACTCCAGGGGCCAGTACTGTGAACGTTTTTCCATTATCCAAATGCATCTGTATTTCGGAGAACAACGGCGTACCAATCTCATATTCACCACTTACCGGATTGACAGGATAAAATCCCATAGCACTGAATACATACCAAGCAGACATCTGTCCACAATCCTCATTACCACACAGTCCGGCAGGTGCATTGAAATAAAGGTCATGCATGACCTGCGCCGCATACTTCTGAGTTTTCCAAGGCTGACGTACCTTATTATATAGATAAATCACATGATGGCTAGGCTCATTACCATGAGCATACTGACCAATCATACCTGTACTGAAAAGAGGCAAATCTGCATTACTAGCCGGGATATAAGTAAACATACTATCCAACTTTTCTGTAAAACGATCCTTACCACCAGTCAAGGCAATTAACCCCTTAATATCCTGCTGTACAGACCAAAAGTACTGCCAACCGTTACTTTCACAAATATGGGCAGTGTAGTCATCCGGGCTGAAATTAGGTTGGAATATTCCTTTATCATCTATCGGCTGCATGAAGCTTGATGCCGGATTGAACACATTGCGATAATTCTGAGAACGCTTGTAGAATTCGTCCGCTAATTGAGTCCTCCCCATCTTCCGGGCCATTTCGGCTATGCAATAATCATCAAAAGCATATTCTAATGTCTTGGAAAGCGACCAATTTTCCGCATTATATTCATCCTTTATATTATAAGGTATATATCCTAACTTTTTATACAAACCAATGCCACGATAATTATCCAAATTAGCAGTAGTCACACAAGCCTCCAATGCCTTCTCAGCATCAAAATCACCAATACCTTTCAAATAAGCATCAACAATAACAGGCACAGCATGGTAGCCAATCATCATATCAGTTTCACTTCCCCAAAAGTTCCATACCGGCAAACGTCCGTTCTGTTCATAAAAAGCAATGAATGATTTCACCATATCATTGACACGTTGAGGTTCCGTATAAGTAAATAACGGATGTGCGGCACGATAAGTATCCCACAATGAAAAGGTTCCATAATTCACCCAACCATCCGTCTGATGAATTTTCTTATCGGGACCATAATAAGACCCGTCCACATCACTGTAAATAGTCGGGGCAATCATAGTATGATACAATGCTGTATAGAAATTGACCTTATCGTCCTTGTTGTCACCTGTTATTTCTATTTTTCCTAGCTGGCGGTTCCAATTATCTTTAGTTTCAGCCAAATATTTATCGAAATCATTGTGAGGTGCCTCAGCCGCCATGTTTTTAGCGGCACCTTCCATGCTCACTCCCGAAAGAGCAGTACTCAGAACAATCTGTTCTCCTTTTTCCGTATCAAAATTAAAGCGGGCGATATAAGCCGTACCTACACGTTTACCTTTCAAAGTAATGGCAGTAGTATCCATCTCTACCGAAGCAAACGGTTTGGAGAAACGAGTACGAAAATACACATGCTGGTCTCTTGCCCATCCTTCAGAAAAACGATATCCCTGAATAGTGCATGAGTCAATTATTTCAATATAAGAATCATTGGTAAAATCCCAATTCATCGCTTTCTTCAGATTCAGAAAGACAGCCGACTCCCCTTCAGGAAACGTATAACGCTGGATGCCGCAACGCTCTGTAGCAGTTAATTCCACATTGATATCATAATCTTTCAGCAACACGCGATAGTAACCTGCTGAAGCCTCTTCATCCGCATGAGAGAATTTGGAATAGATGCCTAAAGGAGCTTCCGCTTCCTGATAAGGCAAAGTAACAGGCATAAAAGAGATATCATACAAGTCTCCGGCTCCCGTCCCCGACAAATGGGTATGACTGAATCCGGCAATCGTACTGTCCGGATAAAAATAGCCGGAAATACGGTCCCATCCGGGCAAGCCGTTATCCGGACTAAGTTGTACCATTCCGAAAGGCGCTTGCGCTCCCGGATAAGTATTGCCGGTAAAATCGGTTCCGATAAACGGATTCACCAATTGGGTATAATCGGTTGACGGCTGGGTTTGTTTATTGGACACACAGGCTCCAAATGCCACTAAAGAAATGAATAGCGCGAGAACAGGTGTTTTCATACTTAAGAGGTTTTTCATTATTACTTTGTTACAAAAATACACATTATAATAATACGAACAACCTTATTATGAAAAACACTTAGCTTTAATTCATTATTTTTTCGTATTTAAATAGTAAAGAAGGGATTCTTTCACCTTTTCATCCGAAGTTACAATCAAAAATTCACCGCCTCTTTTATCATACAGAAAGCAATAGGTCTTATAAAGAGCTATACCTGCTATCTCTTCCCAAGGGAATGTCTGTTTCAGTTTCGCCTTGTCATATGTCAACCCTTCCGGAGTTATTTCCACCCAAGTCTGCCCTGCAATACTCCGCTTATAAATTTTATTTAGTCTGACAGGCAGCATAATCAAGATATAGATAAGACACAAGAACCAAATCAGCAGCGGGCTGAACAGGCTTTGCTCTTCGGGAACAATATAGTGCCCTGTACACAATGCAATACAAATATAAATGATAAACAACAAAGAAAAACTGAAATGACGGATGTCCCACAATTTATACAAAGCATACTTTTTCAGGCTGATATTATAATCACAAACCACGACACCTGGTTCCCGTGTCAGTTTGCTTTTCGGTATGCTGAAGATACGCAATATCTGGATTCCCCGCTTCACGCCGTACCCGAATAATAAAACCATCACACCAAGATTTATCAAGATCCACCACCACAATGATTCGTTTGCCAAAGCCGGTTGCCCGACAAGCACCATTGATGCAAAAGTGATACCCGCCACCAATAACAACATACTACAAATTACAGTTAAAATCCATCCTCTTGTTTTCATAATAACCTTTTTACTTTATTCCATGACGGGAAACAAAGATAAAAGATTATGGCTAGATAACAAATAAAGAGCCGTCGAATTATTAATCACAGACCATATTATACATAAAATTGCCTGAAAGCAATCTTATTTGCCATTCCTTCACACCTCGAATTTAAATTGTTGTTTGGTTAGGAAGTTAGAAGTTTTTTCGTATGTTTATCGCAAATATTAATGAAAAACACATTTCTATCTATGAAAAAGAGTGATATTCTGTTCTTTTTATTTATAATAGCATTGTTTCTGCCCTTTTTTATTAGTGATACCATTTATGAATGATACAAATCTTTCAATGCAATCCATGGTATGGTTATGAGTTTTGTGAAGTTCGCCATTCTAGCTACTTTGGGAGACAAAATTCATCTCTTCCCTACCCTACCTTTCCAATACTTTCCCTACCTTTGTGCCATAAGTACGTATGACAAATACCAATATGGAACAACAACAATCATCTTATAAAGAAAAAGAACGTATAGACCTTCACGAGCCGCGACGCTTCAAAGTTATCATTTTCAATGACGACTTTACTACAATGGAATTTGTTGTAAAGATATTAACTACCGTTTTTTTCAAATCAACGATGGAAGCAGAAGCTTTGATGATGCAGGTACATAAAAGTGAATCGGCCGTAGTAGGCATCTATACGTATGATATCGCCCGGTCAAAAGTACAAAAAGCCACCCGTATGGCTCGTGAAGAGGGATTCCCTCTCCGACTCACGGTTACACCGGAAGAAGAATAAAAAATCAAGAATAAGATATGGATATACCAAATACCGATTCGGTGAACTACGCTTTCGCTTCTGCGCAGAGCCAAGCGATGCAATATCGGCATGAATTTATCACGCCCGAACACTTATTGAGCGCATTGCTGAAACAAGTTCCTTTTCAAAAAGCATTGGCAGAGTGTTTTTGTACCCCGGAAGAACTGTCCCAGTCCATTTCCGAATATCTGTCAAAAGAAGTGGAACGAGTTCCTCAAGAAATAGAATATGAATTGGAAATTTCAGGTCAACTCTCCGAGCTGCTGCAATATGCCTATATGACAATCAGCCATTCAAGCGCAGAAGAAATGGATGTTCCTCATCTGGTACAAGGAATGCTTCAACTGGAAGATTCATGGGCTGGCTATCTGTTAAAAAAAACAGTGGGCGAAGATATGCCGGAATTCCTCAGCACCCTCATTTCAAATTACGAGCACATGAATCAGTTTCAAGAGGAAACTTCCTCTGAGCAAGAGAAAAGCGAGCCTTGGCGTAACTATGTTACCTGCCTCAACGAGGGCCTGCAAGACCGGAATCCGCTTATAGGCAGGGATGTGGAATTGGAACGCACCATTCAGGTTCTCTGCCGCAAAGAAAAGAACAATCCTCTGCACGTGGGCGAACCGGGAGTGGGAAAAACCGCACTGGCCTACGGACTGGCCGCACGTATAGAAGCAGGCAATGTTCCCGAACGTCTCACAGGTTGTCGTATCTACGAGCTGGATTTAGGCAACTTATTGGCCGGTACACAATATCGGGGTGAGTTCGAGAAAAGGCTGAAAGCCATTATGGAAGGAATACGGAAAGAAGGACACGCCATCGTATATATAGATGAAATACATAACCTGATAGGCGCCGGACGGACGGGAGACGGTTCGATGGATGCCTCTAATATGCTCAAGCCTTATCTGGAAGGAGGAGAGATCCGATTTATCGGCTCCACTACTTACGAAGAATTCAACCGCTATTTTTCGCGTAGCAGAGGATTAGTACGGCGTTTCCAACAGATTGACATACAAGAACCGGGAATCGAGGAAACCATCCACATAGTGGAAGGGTTAAAAGAAAAATACGAAACGTTCCACGGAGTGATTTATGAAGAAGGAGTGATAGCGTATGCCGTTACAGCCGCCGCACGGTACATCAGCGACCGTTTCTTGCCCGACAAGGCCATAGACCTGGTAGACGAAGCCGGTGCTTATCGTGAGATCCACCCCACAGATACAGAAAAACAAACGGTGGACAAAGCATTGATAACCGATATACTGGCACGTATCTGTAAAGTGGATGTACTTGCCATGAAGGAAGAAGACAATGCCACATTAGAAACCTTGCATGAACGCATCAGTGCAAAGATATACGGTCAGGAAGAAGCTGTCTGCCAAGTGGTGGAAGCCGTACAAATGGCCAAAGCCGGGCTACTGGACGAAAACAAACCACTGGCAAGCCTTCTCTTCGTCGGCCCCACCGGTGTGGGAAAGACAGAGGTAGCCAAAGTATTGGCTTCCGAACTAGGTATCGCCCTGCAACGCTTTGACATGAGCGAATATACGGAAAAGCATACAGTGGCCAAACTCATCGGCTCACCTGCCGGATATGTAGGTTATGAAGACGGTGGACTGCTGACAGATGCTATCCGCAAAACTCCCAATTGTGTGTTACTGCTTGACGAAATCGAGAAAGCACATCCCGATGTGTTCAATATTCTGCTGCAAGTTATGGACTATGCCGTACTGACGGATAACAAAGGACGAAAAGCGGACTGCCGTCATGTGATACTTATCATGACCTCCAATGCCGGAGCGCAATTCGCACACCAAGCCTCTATAGGTTTCGGCGGACAGGTTGCTGCTGGAGAGGCAATGTTGAAACAAGTTAAGAAAACTTTCAAGCCTGAATTCATCAACCGGTTATCTGCAACAGTTGTTTTCCATGATATGGATTACGGAATGGCTTCCCTCATCCTAAACAAAAAGCTCGGCGAACTGAGAAACAAGCTGTCGGCGCGTCATGTAGAAATGGAACTCAGCCTGGAAGCCTATAAACATCTGCTGAAGCTAGGTTTTACCAAAGAATATGGGGCCAGAGAAATGGACAGGGCAATTGCCTCGCATCTGAAACCACTGCTTATGCGTGAAATTCTATTCGGAACATTAAAAACGGGAGGCAAAGTGGAAGTGACAGTAGAGAACGGACAATTGAGCTTGCAAGTACTCAAAGAGCAACAAGCCTAAATGAAACCGGTAACTCCTCCGTAGGGGCATACATACGAGTCAGTCCCTACAGGAGACAGTATATGAATCACACAAATAAAAAACATTATGGTCTTTCAACTAACTCAAAAACTTGTTTTCCCCGACCCTTACTATGGCGAGCCGGACGGACTATTGGCTGTGGGTGGTGACCTCTCTGTAGACCGCCTCATCCTTGCCTATTCCAATGGCATATTTCCCTGGTATGCTTTCCGTGAAAAACAGATACAATGGTGGTGTCCCCTGAAACGATTTGTGATTTTCCCTAACGAGATTCACATTTCCCACTCCATGCGTACCCTTATGAACAAAGGACGATACGGAGTTAGTTTTAACCAGGCATTTCATGAAGTGATTCAAACTTGCGGTAATCTGCGGATGGAAGAAGCGGGAGCATGGTTGGGAGAGGATATCATGAAAGCCTACACCCGCCTGCATGAACAAGGTTTTGCAGCCAGTGTGGAAGTATGGGAAGAATCTTGCCTGGTCGGCGGGCTCTATGGAGTCACTTTGGGAAAGTGTTTTTTTGGTGAAAGTATGTTTTCTTTGGTTCCTAATGCGTCGAAACTGGCGCTTATCTATCTGGCACAAACATTTCAAGAATTGGGAGGGACCTTGATAGATTGTCAATTTGAGACACCACACTTAAAGTCAATGGGTGGAAGGTATATAGACTATGAGGAGTATATGAGGTATGTGCAGGAACCTTTCGAGTCTCTGTAAATGTCTCTTTTTTACCAATTTTGATTATCAAATCATCAGTCTGAAATAAAATATAGGATATAGAGCTAAGATTATCAAATATATTTGCTAACTTTGTTTTCGACATTACAAACAGAACTATTTACCAAGCCTCAGAAACAATATGAAAAAGAGATTCTACTGTTTGCTACTTACCTTCTTTGCTTTGTCTTGCTCCAAAGAAGAGGCCGATATGGATGGTGACAAAAATAAAGAAACAGAAAATAAAGACATAAAAATTATATTAGAAGCAGAAAAAAGTTCTCAAAACATATTTGCTCCTATTGTGTTCTACCAATCTTTTGATTTTGGTAAAGATGCACCTTGTTTAAGCGAAGTGTATGATTCCATAGTGTGGAAATCATCTCATTCCCCAAATAGTTTTAAAGTATTCAGTCATTCAAATTACGCCAGATATGTGGAAACAACATTCTTCAAATGGGCACATGTTTATTACTCACCCGGCACATACAAGACTTATCTGCTAGGTTACAAAAACAATGAAATAATCTATAGTAGTGATACAATATCCATTGATATCACAAATAAAAAAGATTTCCTAGCTTTCAATTGGAAAGACGTAACCGACTCCAGTTTTATCACAGGCTATGCAAATAATCTAGACGAATATCATCTGAGTACACAGACTCATATCCATCAAGGTATTCCATCTGTTGTGCTGTATGCTAGAAGTGAGAAATATGAAAAAGGGGGATCTATAAAAAGTAAACAGATACTGTATGACTACATAAATTCATTTTTCTCATTACCTAATTATACCGCAACCTCAGACGAATCTTTGAGAAAAGAATTCAGCACTATATTTTCATTTCAAGAAGAGAATGCCATTCCACTAAACATTTGGCTTACCCCCAAAGCTAAAATTGTACTCCTCAGAAAAGATTTCAAGGGACTAGAGAGCGAATACAAAATTTATGCCGAACCAGGAGATTTGATTTAACCTGCAAAACACAATTGTTTAACTAATGAAACATCAACTCTGTATATAGCTACATTCAACAAATAGCACTACCTCCCCAAGCTATTCAGCTATTCTGACGGATCTTAAACAAGATTCGTTACAGAGTTTTATACCCCTATTATCAATTCATACAGATTATGCACCATCCCCAAACCGATAAGTGCATAAGCATGGTGTATACATTAAGTTAAACAATGAATTATACATATAGACAAATATGGCTCATCAACTTTCCCATAATGATGAGCGTTTTAATGGAGCAATTAATCAATATTACCGATGCCGTCTTTCTGGGCCATGTCGGTGAAGTGGAACTTGGCGCATCTGCCTTAGCAGGAATATATTATCTGGTAACTTATATGCTAGGCTTCGGTTTCAGCATAGGGCTGCAAGTCATGATTGCCTGCAGGAATGGAGAACAGAACTATGCCGAGACAGGACGTACCTTCTTTCAAGGACTCTTTTTCCTTTCCGGACTAGCGCTCTCTTTATATTTGTTGATACAGGGCCTTTCTCCCTTCCTTTTGAAACAATTAATTACCTCACCGGAAATCTATCAGGCCATAACGGACTATCTGGACTGGCGCAGTTTCGGACTTTTATTTTCATTTCCCTTTCTGGCACTCCGGGCTTTTTTTGTGGGAATAACAAAGACCAGGACCTTATCTTGGTCTGCAATAGCAGCCGTACTTATCAACATTCCTTTCAATTATCTATTGATATTTACCTTAAAGTTTGGGATAGCAGGATCGGCAATAGCCTCAACGCTGGCAGAAATGGTATCTTTAATCATTCTCCTTATCTATATGTGGAGAAAGATTGATAAAAACAAATATGGACTACAACCGGTAGTTGATGGAAAACTATTGAAAAGACTGTTTTACCTGTCCGTATGGAGCATGCTGCATTCTTTTATCAGCATGGCGCCATGGTTCCTGTTCTTCGTCGCCATCGAACATTTAGGAAAGATGGAACTGGCCGTATCCAACATTACCCGCAGCGTTTCCACCCTCTTTTTTGTGATTGTCAGTTCTTTAGGAACCACCAATAGTTCCTTAGTAAGCAATCTTGTAGGAGCTGGACAACGAAAAGGTGTTTTTCCTATCTGCCACAAAATCATCAAAATGGGATATGCCATCGGTCTTCCACTGGTAGGAATCGCATTGCTTTGTAATTATTGGATTATCAGATTTTACACCAACAATGAAACACTGGTGCAACACACTGTCCCCCCTTTCATCGTTATGCTGTTTAATTATGTATTCGCAGTGCCCGGATATGTTTACATCAGTGCTGTCACTGGAACCGGAAAGACAAAAATTGCCTTTATCTTTCAAATGGTTACCATTATGGTATATCTTCTTTATCTTTACTGGCTGAGCCACTGTATATATGCACCTCTAGCGGTATATATGACAACAGAATATCTGTTTGTCATCATGTTAGGAATACAATCTGTCATTTACTTGAAAAGGAAGCATTACTAAGTTCCTTGCCACACCCTTTCTCCCGATTCATTCCGGCAATAAATAGTTATTTATAACTATCTTCAGTTTGAAAGCTTTTCTCTACTTTTGCAAACTCACCATAAAAGATAGCGTATGAATATTTTCGACATTGCCAAACAGAATCAGGAGAAAGCCTGGCAAGTTATCAAAAACACGAACATCATCCAGATATGGGAAGATGCCGGTGCAAAAATTAATCTGGTAGGTTCACTCAGAACAGGGTTACTGATGAAACATAGGGACATTGATTTCCATATTTATTCATCACCCTTGAACCTAGCGGACAGTTTTCTGGCAATGGCCAGACTAGCAGAGAATCCGTCTATCAAAAGAATAGAATGTGCCAATCTACTGCATACCTCTGAAGCCTGTATTGAATGGCATGCATGGTATCAGAATGAAGAAAACGAACTTTGGCAGATGGATATGATTCACATCCGGGAAGGTTCACGTTATGACGGTTATTTTGAAAAGGTAGCCCAACGCATTTCGGAAATTATGACCGATGAAATACGGGAAACTATTCTAAGGTTAAAATATGAGACACCGGAAACCGAGAAGATTATCGGAGTGGAATATTATCAGGCAGTCCTCCGAGATGGGGTACGGGATTATAGCGGATTTAAGGAATGGAGAAAGCAGCATCCTATTACGGGAGTAGTGGAATGGATGCCTTAACCCGATGAAATCGGGCAATCAGCTTAACAGCCCCGACTCCTGTCCCAGGCGTATCGCCTCCAAAGAGTTGTGTACTCCCAGCTTACGCAACAGATTTTGCCGGTGAATATGGACGGTATGAATACTGATACATAATTTATCGGCAATTTCTTTGCTTAAGAATCCTCGTTGGATGAGGCGTAATATCTCCATTTCACGTCCGGTAAGACTGACAACCGGATTCATTATCACCACACCGGGTGAAAACATTTCTCCATTTCTCAGATTCAGAACAGTACATTCCACCTGTTCTGATTCTTTCTGACCGGGGGCCATACTCATATTCCCTATAATGAGCCATGCTTTTCCGTCATGGCTCTGTTCCAAAACTTGATGCCTGCTTGTTACACGCACATAGTTACCACGAGCATTGAGTATACGAAAACTATATACATTACAATAGTCATTCCGATGTTCCAAAGGCTGGTTATAAATGAACTTCCCCAGCCTGACTTGCAAGTCTTCCAATAGGGAACGATCATGCGGATGAATACGCGACTCCAGATAATCACCCTGTTTTTCCAATGTTTCTATCTTGTGCCTGTCATACCCCAACCAATCGACAAAACCCGTAGAAGCATACGCATAACATCCTTTATATACATCCACCACGAAAGAACAGCCGCCATTGATTCTAGATAACTTCCGGAGCATGGATTTATCCCGTTCCCATACTGCATAATCTATGTTTTTGCAAGACAAATGTTGCTTTGCCCACAATTCCTCACGGGTGACATCTGTTACACTCATATTCTTACTCTTTATCAAAGTAGTACTTCAAGAGGATAGATCTTCTCAGCTTACTCACTTACTTTTTTCAAAGTAAAACAGTCAATATCCGGAGCCCAGCAAAATGAACTTCCCATACGTACCTTATTATACCCTGCTTTCAAATGCACCGGAACAGTAATCGAAGCTATTTTTTGAGTTTCATCCGCCGACAGCGAATCAAGAAGAATCCTTTTTTCATTATTCACACAGACTTCCAGCTTACGGTCTGCTTTAGGCACATAGCGGATAGTCATTTCGTATTTACCGCCTTGCTCACTGTACACCTCTTTCCATTCTGCAAAATTCTCTTTTCGCCCTCCCAGATAGCTTACCTTCATGCCTCCGGATGCTTCATGTAACGGAACATATACGATGCTTTTCGGAGTCTTTCCCAAATCATTGAAACAAGGCAGATAAGCCCATTCCGCTTCATAAACAGTCGGTTCCAACCTCTTTTCGGACTCCATACGTAAAATCAGCACACTATGGGGAGGCAATTCCCGATTCAGAACACCCCCTTTTATCTCCGGTAAATCCTGCTGTTTCATCAGGTCTCGTACCTTAACTTTTCCTCCTAATTCCAAAATATTCATCGGAACTGTAAAGTTACAAATCGTGTCCGAAGGATTGTATAAAGCAACCGCACGTACATTACCACGCTTCCGTTCTATATCTTTCACCAACACATACCCTTCATTTTCATGCTGAACTACGTATGCCTGTAATCCTAAAGGGTCTTGGTTCAAAGCTATCAGTTCTTTATTTTTCAACAGTTTTAATGACGCCTCCGGAATGGTTGTCAGATCACATCCTATCAACAAAGGTGAACTCATGATGCACCACATTCCAAAATGCACCTCTTCCTCTTCAGGCTTTAGCCCCCGGCCTATTTCCAACATATCCATATCATTATAATGACCTTCTCCCGCATAGGCAGACAGATAAAGATTTTTATTGATAATATACTTTACTGATCCCCACTCCGGACGGATATCCGCACTGATTCGCCATGAACGAGCAATGTTTCTAGCCCAAGTACCCGGGAAAGCCCATCGACAGATATTAATAGAAACATGTCCGCAACCCAGATTATCTATAGCCTGACGAATCTCTGTATATCGCTTTTCCTCTTCCAAATTCAATTCCTGACCGGCTCCGCAATAATCAATTTTGATAAAATCAAATCCCCACTCTTTAAAATACAACGTGGCATCCTGAAATTCATGTCCATACAAACCGGAACCTATTCCGTTCATATCTTTATCCCAGATAGAACCACAAGTATTGCTTCCCGCATCCGAATAAATGCCGGCTTTTAATCCTAAAGAATGAATATGATCAGCCACCCCCTTCAATCCGTTCGGAAAACGTTCGGGATGTGTTTGCATCACTCCTCTTTCATCCCGCCATCCAAAAAAACCGTCATCTACATTCACATAGGAATAGCCCACTTCTTTCAACCCTTTCTGCACCATAGCATCCGCTTGTCTTATTATTAAGGTGTCATTGATATGAACCCGATAGGTATTCCATGAGCTCCACCCCATAATAGGAGATTCAAAAACTGTCGTATTTTGGGCGAATATGCCGGAACATAGACCAAAAGCTAAAGTCAAAAACAAATTTCTCATATTCATTAATTCTCATTTTTTACTTAAAGAAATCATCAAGAAGGTATATCTTATGATCCTAATGGTTAACAGGAAAATAAAATCAGTTTTATCATGTAGAGAGCAAAGATAACGAAAAACTCTTACCCCACCATATACTATCCCGGAATTTTTCGGCAGGCAGGATAGCGGCCATCATAATCCGGGAATTAGTTGAACTTTAAATATAAGCCAAACTGACAAATATCTAAAAATACTGATAGGAAAGATATAAAAGAAAGCAGGTAATTACATATGTAATTACCTGCCTAATGCGCTTTTAAGTAAAGTTATGTACTTTCTTTGGTGGTGCCACCAGTTCTAAAACAGATTGCTCTCATTTTCTTTTATTTTTTAACTAAAATAATTTGGTTACTGATTTCCAACTTCTTATCAGACCATTGGTGATTTGGATTTTTCATTTTTATTTCTATTATTCGTAAAAATGGGGAGCAAATGTTTTACCAATGTTTTACCCCTGTAAATTGCAAGCATAAAATGAATGTTGAATCCGATTAAATAATTGTAGAAATGAACGTAGCACGAATTGTAGCAGTAATTAGACGTGAGAAATTATCAAAGTCCACGAATGAAGCCCCTGTATGTTTACGGATTACCAAAGATAGGAGAGTTATGTACAAGACATTATTTCATGTTAGTCCGGAGTTTTGGGATGATAAAAATAGATGTATAAAGAAACAACATCCGAATGCAGAGATATTAAATACTACTATAAACCAAAAGAAAGCTGAATTAGAAAAAGAAACTTTGTTTCTAACATTAGCGGACAGTTCCATTAGTATGGCAACAATCAGAAACAAAATTAATAATAGAACTTCGTTTGATTTATTTGAGTATGCCAACAAGTATATTGAACAATTATACAAGGATGGGAAGCACGCTACATATAAAAAGTATAAATCTGTAGTTAAGAAACTACGTTTTTATGTGGGGAATGGTTCTTTACCTATAAAATCTATATCATTGGATTTTATCAAAGGGTATGAAAATTATCTGATGAATCACATAGGTAATAATAGAAATACCACTACTGTTAATCTGAAAGCACTTGCAAAATTGGTAGGGGATATTTATCGAAATTATGATATGGATGAAACGGGAAATCCATTCCGTAAAATGAGATTTAAACGTGAACAAACAGACAGGACGTTTTTAGAAATAGAGGAAATACATAAAATCCAACATCTTAGATTGAGAGTTAGAAATCCGTTATATGATGCAAGAGAAGTTTTCTTGTTTGAATGCTATACGGGAATTAGAATCTCGGACATATTAACTTTGAAGTGGAAGCATATCACTGATGAAAAAATATCAATCCGTATGCGTAAGACTGAAAAGTTGTTGACTATTCCAATAAATGATTATGTTAGGTCTGTCTTGGATAGAAGACGTTGTGCGGTAGAGAATAATGGAGGAAAAATAACATCTGAAAAATATGTCTTTAATATATTAAAAGTGGATGTGGATGAAGTGTCAGCACAAGATGCTTTGAACGCTATCAGTTCAGCTACGGCGGTTATCAATAAACAATTAAAGAAGATTGCAGAACAAGCTAATATTGATAAGAACTTGTCCACTCACTGTGCCAGGCATTCATATGCGACTGCGTTACTAACCAATAATATACCATTACCAGTAATAAAAGAAATGCTTGGACATAGTGATATAAAAGTTACTCAGATTTACGCAAAGGTTGTGGACAGCAAACGAAATGAAGTTGTAGAATGTTTAAATAAAGTATATCATGGATAATTCAAATTTATTTTTAGACTCCAAAGCTGTTGCTGCCATTTTAATGGTAAGCAAACGCACATTACAAAATTACCGCTCCGAAGGTAAATTAGTATTTTATAAAATTAGTCCTAAGACGATTCGATATCGTGTGGAAGATGTGGTTGATTTTTTAAAACAAAGCAATTGCTGTTCCTATCAGAAAGATAGAGTTAACGCGCTCATAGAGAAATACACGGTAAAATTATAATTCAAATTAAAGTAATAAATAATGGAGATGACAAAATTGCCATTTCCATTATTTTTTTAGATAATTAAAATGGAAACATTATTCAACCTTATTTTTGAATTTTCAGAATACGCAAAAAATAAAAATAACGAGTAAACTATAAAAGCCTTTTACTATAATACGTAAAATGCTGTATCATAGTCATATAAAGAAAATGAGGGAATCAGGTTAGTATATCTAACCGATAGAAAATGTGGTAAAAATACGGTTGTGTAAAAATGAAAAGCCTCAACCACATGGCTAGCCTAGCGGCATAAGTAAGAGGAAAGCATTTGGACGTAAGCCAAGCTATTAGCCCCCCCCTTAAATGACAACAGATAAGAGAATAGACAAGGGTGGTTTGTTTAAATTCGGGCATGAAAATGAAAATTGAGATATTTTTTATTTTTATGCTGGTAACTGATTTACTTTTTATACCTTTGCAAAAATCCCTAATAAATAATAAGAAACAGACAATAATTAATAACATACATATTGATTAAAAGCATTAGCTTTTATTCTTGCTTCTAAAAATCGCCAAAATTGAAGCTGTCAAGAGTAAAGTGTTAGTGCCCATGCTTATGCGTGGGCTTTACTCATTTGACAGCACGGTGTTTGGCGATACCATAGAAGCAAATGTAGTTTAGCCCACGTTTTTTATGGAAGAAAAAATACCAAACACAGAGGAAATCATACGTATAGAAAGAACAGGGAATTTTCGATTTAAGCAAGTCGTTTCTGACTTTCTGATAGAGGTTATTCGTGATAGTATAATATCTGCAAAAAAATATATTGAGATAACAAATTACACGACTTTCTGTTTCGGAGAGTTACAAATGCACTCTATAATAATACCGGCATTAGCTAAAAATACTGATTGCTTTATTCTTGAATACCCTATTGAGCGGAAAGTTGGAAAAGAAAATCATTGGGGACGAGTGGATTATTACTGCCGATGCAATGCAAGAAAGAAAAATGAATATCATTTGTTTTTAGAACTTAAAAGCAACAAGCAATCTTTACCGTTCTGCAAATATCGAACCGATAGCCTTTCTTTTTGGAATGCTGCATATAAACAAATTTGTGGAATAGAAAGAGAGATAAAACTAAACAAGAATTTCTATAAAAAACCGATTGTTCGTGTTTGTATGGAAACAATAGCTCTTTATGCCCACAAAACAAAAGATGTTGCGTCATTAGTGGATGATGTAGTTGAAATAGCTAATAATGATTTTGGTTGCAGTAAAGCAAAACCCAATTTGATTGTTTTATGGAAATGCAGTAAGGGAATAACCGAAATAGCAGAAGATGAGTGGCATGAAGGGCGTAAAATGTATGGTATTATATTTGTATGCCATATAATGGAACCGTATTTTCCTCCATTTTAAAACAGCATAATATGTTTATTGTAAACTTGTTTTTTGTATCTTTACTTCCATTAATATAGATAATCGTAGTAATGATAGATAGAATAACAATCTATATAGATGATGTAAAGTTTGAAGATGTAGAAAAACGACTTGGTTTAACGCCATCAAAGGTTGCTGAGGATGAAAGCTTTATATATTCTTCACTTATAAGCAACTTAAGGTTTACTTATAAAGGCAACCGTTTAACCATAACAGGTTCTTTGCACAAATATGCGAAAGGAAATAATTATTCTTTGTTTACTTATGAAGAAGCTAAAGCTGTATTGTTGAAATTGTCTGATATAACGAACATACCTTTGGAATACTTTATCGTTACCAGTATAGAATTAGGTGTCAATTTTCAAATGGATAAAGATGTATCACGTTATCTTAATACAATACATAGCTATAAATCAAATAGGTTTATTCCTATGACACCATTAAAAGGAACGAGTCAATTGAGAGGATGTAGGTGTAGCTTCTCGGAATATTCCATAAAGTTCTATGATAAGACTTTTGAAGCTATCAAGAGCTCCCGTATCCCTATAGCAGAGCGTGATAAAGTTCCTGTGAATTTATTGCGGTATGAAATTAAATTATCACGTAAGCAATTAAAGAACAAGGGATTCACCAATGTGACAGGCAGTAACCTATTAAGTCCTTTGCATTATATACGTTTCAAACGTTTAATGAAAAAGATATTTGATAAAATTGTTTTTGATGATATTGAAGTGGATTATACAGGCTATTTGGAAAATGATATAAAAAGATATATATTTGCCAAGTCTGACAGGTATGATTATTATCTGCAATGTCTAAAAAATTATTTCGGTGTTGCTGAATATCGCAAGGAAAAGCGCAGAACAAATGAACTGCTTAAAAGAATGGATTCACTCCCCAAAGGAGAATTAACAGCTGAAATAAAATCAAAATTTGAAATAGCAATGTCTAAAATATAATGGAAAACGTAAATTTTCCATGCTCCAATATGCAGGAATAGTATTTATAATATTAGCAATATAATTAAAATAATAATTGAAGCTGTATGCTAGATAAATTAAGACTGATATTATATTTAATTTTAATATTCATAGGACTAATAGCTCTTCTTTACATTGCACCTATATTTTTAATAGTATCTATAATAATTTTGTGGATGGGGATAAAGGATTTAGAGAAGAGGGAAAATAAAAAAATTGTGATATTTTAAAAGCCCTACTTCTTAAACAACAAAGAGAGAATTGAAAGTTGCACCCTTAAATATGAGAATGAACTAACAACTGTTGATATATACTCTGAGGAAAATAATCAAATAGAAATAGCTATATAAATATAGACAAATACAATTTTTATATAACAAATGAGGAAAAAATCTACCTTATTTTTATGAAAGATGCACCAGCTTATAAAGTATGGATTCTTAATATGTCGTATTTATCCTGTTTCACATAACAGCCTGAAAACAACCTGAAAAACGATTATTTTACGGGATTCTATATTTTTTTATAGGAAAAATGCACAAAGTTTCGACAAAACATGTATATTTGCACCGAAATAATGTTTCAGCCTATTAAAAAACAGGAAAAAACGAATCCGTAGACAACATTTAACAATGGTGTATGGCGGAGGAAATTTAAAGGGATAAAGACAGTATGGAATATCTATTTCTAAGACGTAGGGAGACCAGATCCACTTCTCAAAGACAGAAGAATTTGCTCTTCAAAGCTGCTGAAAAGCACTGGGAGGAGGAATTTGTCATGAAAGGTAGATGCAAGAGGAAAATAGATTGTCTGATCTACAAGAATCTGCTTTACCAGTTGGAAATAAAGAAAGTGTTTTTGGATCCGGAATTGTCTTTGAAAAAGCTGTGTGCTATGATTGATACGAACCAGACCTATCTTTCCAATGTGGTGAACAGGTATTTTGATTGTAATTTGAAAGAACTGGTAAACAACTACAGGATAGAATATGCGAAGGAACTGTTAAACGTAGGGATATATTCTTTGGACGAAATTCCGAAACGATGTGGCTTTGCATCCAGAAGTCCTTTTTATGCGACTTTTAAGAAAATGGTTGGGATGACACCTTTAAAATATATGATAAAATTCAGACAAAGCGATTAAGTCCTTTTGAATAATATGTACAACCAATTTTTATTTTTTTTAAATTTATAAATTTAAATTCATTATGAACAAAAAGTTTTTAAGTGCAGTTCTGTTCGGAGCCTTAATGGTTTCGTCAACAGGAACATTTGTGTCTTGTAAAGACTACGATGATGACATTGATCGTATCGACAATACGTTGAACGATCTGAAGTCTCAGATTGCGGCTTTACAAACAGAAGTAGCCAACGGTAACTGGGTTACTAGCGTGACACCTACTGAAGGTGGTTTTACCGTAGTTTTCAAAGATGGCAACACTTATACCATTGTAAATGGTAAGGATGGTGAGAAAGGTGACAAAGGTGAAGACGGAAAAGGTACCGAAGTGGCAGTAAAAGACGGTTATTGGTACATTGACGGTGAAAAAACCGATTACTTGGCTGTTACTTCCGAAGACCTGAAAGAGGTGAAAGTACCTTACATTAGCGAAGAAGATGGTTACTGGTATTTCTACAATGATAAAGGTGAGGCTGAAAAATCTCCTTACAAAGCAATTGGAGCTGCTTATGCTGTAAATGCCGGTGGTGTGTTTACACTGTATATGCCAGATGCAAATGGTGTGATGCAGACTATCAAATTGCCTACTGCCGCATCCCTTATTTCTGGTATCAATATTTTGGATGGAAATACAAAACCGACAACTCAAGATCAGGCACTAAGCATTAAATATTGGGTACATTCAAACGCTTCTGCTGATTGGGCTGGTCCTAGAGGCAAGATTGCTGCGAAAAGTATTTTGTATTCTGCTAAAGCAGGTGATGCTGATATCTGTTTCAATTTGGATCCATCCAATGTGGATGCGACTGAAATGAGTTTTGCCCTAATAAATTCTCAAGATGGAGTCGCTCCTCTTGAACTGGTTTCACCGGCAGATTATAAGGAATTGATAACAAGACGTTCTGCAACTTATAATAACGGTATTTTTACTACAGGAATAGGAGAAGGTTCTAAAATTTTCACATATAGCAATGACGAAAGTGATTTTACTAGCCAGTTGCTAAAAACATCTGGAAATGTTATTTTTGCTTTGACTCCAAATGTTGATGGAGCAAACGTAAGATCTCCCTACCAAATTAAAGTAAACACAACAAAGAATCCTTCTGCAACACTAACCCATATCATCATTACTGGTGTGGATAATAATGCCAATTCTTATGATTGGTCTTCAAGTCTGTCTACATCAGGTGGATTAGCAACTATCAAAGTAGGTGTGGAAGCTCCTGTAACTGCAAAAGAGCCGTACAATTTGTATGACTTGTATATGACGGTAACTGATGCGGCAAAAGATAAATTCGGTTTGCTTATTGACAATGAAAAGAGAACAATTATTGCAACAAAGAGCCCTGATGACTTGACTGACGCAACATTTGATTTGACTGTGAAAGTTATGGACAATGCTGGACAGCAATATTCAAAGGTAGTTACAGTAACAGTAAATAGAACGATGGGTGAATCTGCATACGACAAACAAGAAAAGCCTTTGACTAAGTTGACCGATACATTTGCAGTTCCAGCTGAACCATTATTTACTTCTTTAGCAGGTAAAGCTAATGACTGGAAAGAATCTGTAGATTTGAGCAAAACTAAATTTGAGTTACTGCAAAAGAATTCTGCTGGTGATTTGGTTGCTGCAACAGAAGGTAATTCAAGTTTCTATGGTATTCTGGATGTAGCCAATACTGTTGCTCCTAATGGTCAAGCTAATGGTCATGTTGCTTTCTTGACTTCAGATAATAAGATTGCAACTCCTGCTACCTTGGCTAATATTCGCTTCAGCTTCAATATTCCAACAGTTGCAGTAAACGCTCCTGTTAAGATTGGTAAAGAATATTATATTAGACTGACATTCAAGAGCAAGGAAACAAGCAGTGTGGTTCTAAATACTATTACAGTTCCGTTTGAATTGAGCAAACCTGAATTGAATTCTATTTTGGTTAAGGAAAGTGGTGTATTTGTTGATGGTAATAATTTGGCTCATGCTTATATGAATGCAGTGGATGCTAAATGGGCTACAGGCGGAATTTCATCAACTTCTCGTTACTACATTGATAGAGCGTTTACCAATATGTATGAAAACTTGAAGAAAGTTGGTGACTATAGCTTCGATATCGTAACTAATGATGATCCTTCTAAACCAAGCAGCTATTACGCTGTAACTAATACAGTTGTAAAAACTGCTATAGTTCAACCAGACTATGCAGTAAGAAGCTATGTTGAGTTGAAGAATGTGGATGATAACGGAGATGGTATCAAGGATGGCTATAAGAGAGATTTGAATGTCAAGTTCACAGGTCATTATTTAGCCGTACAGGATGATTCTTATAAATATGGCGAAACTTATCAATTCCGCGTAATGTCTCCGATTCTTGAAGGTGAAGCTATGGCTGCTAACAATGTAGTTGAAGTTTCTGCTACTGGTAAAACTAAGATTTACAGAGAGGATATTTGGGCTAAAACTTACAACAACGATGTGAAGTATGATATCTTCAAGAATACAAATAAGTGGTCTAGAGATGATATTAGAAATGTGAAATTTGCCACAGGAAATGTAAATGTATTCCAAATGGTTATTGATACTCCGACTGATCAGGTAATTACTGGTGGTAAGGTAACAACTGATTCTTACATAGAAGTAGAAGGTGTTTCTGAAAACACAGCTAAGTTGAAAGTTGCTATTACAGATATCTGGGGTTACACGTTGAATAGCTCTGTTGATATCAAGACAACTTTGAATACTGGTAAATAATCAAAACTGGAAAGTAAAAGTTCGCTTCTTCTTGTAAGAAGCGACTTCTACTCAAAGGTAAGATAACGAATAAATCAAAGAATAAGTGTTTTTCCGGTAGGAGAACCTTATATAATAAAAACTTTAAATTTATAAATGGGAATCCCCAGCTTGTGAAAGTCGGGGATTTTATTTATTAATAAAAAGTATGGAAAAAGATATCTGTAATTCCTCATTTCAAAACCATCTGACAGCTTTAAATTAGGCTGAATTTATTTTTCCATTATTTCTTTAATTCGTGGAAACATATTACTTTTGTGATATGGTAAAAATCGTTTTTATATTTTTATTATAATATTTCCGTTAAGCTGTGAAGTGTAGCGGATGATTCTCTAAACATTCCATCAGTCTGCTTTTAGTGGATTGGTGATTTTTTTTATTCAAGGATTGTTTCTGTTTGATCCTTATTTTTAATAACATTGTCATGTTCAAAGTATGCGAATAAGAGATGACGAACCGGAGCTTTACAGACTGATAGCTCCCTTGGTTATGAATCCGAAAGTATTGAAGAGTAACAACAATTATCCTTTCAAGAACTTTTCGGGAACAGTATGGTATGTTGCTATGGAAAATGGTGATATTTCTGGGTTTACAAACAAATTCAGAGGAACGAAATAAAATTTGAAGTTGATAAAGATTTGAGATTTAATCAAGAAAGTTACTATATCCCCAAATATAATTTGTGGATGAACTATTTTTACGAAGATTTAAGCCGGTTGCCAATTTTATACCAATCTATGCTTCCTGCTAGAAAAATGCAAATACTATCAGATGTCAAGTGTTCTACCAAAGATACATATGAGTATTATTTAAAATCATTAAAAAGCTCTTTACGATATAAACGAAAGGGAAAAACTCCAGGCTTCATAGACTTTATTTTGATAGAACATGATAATAGAATTAAAACATCGCATAAGTTTTTTTATGTCAAAATATTGAACGGGATAATAGATTTGCTTATCAAGGTAGAGCCAGTATATTTATTGATGGGTATTCCATAATATTTCCGCTTTATGAAATAAAATCATTTAATACACTGGAAGTTCATCATAAAAGATATCCAAGAAGTAAAAATCCATGGGATGTGGACGATGCTGATTTAATCACTCTTTGCTCTAAGTGTCATAAGTTGGAACATCAGAAGTTCAAATAGCGTGAATTTGAGATAAAAATCTAAGTTATTAAAAGAGAGATAGAGTTCTTTGACAGATGGCTTATTTTCTTCTAATTTTATATCAAATTCGCATTAATATAAAAAGGTAAATCTAAGAATATCTACTAATGTAGGATACTTGCTGACAATGTTCTTTTTGATAGAGGTATAAGTTTTGTATGTATTCAGTACATTAAAGTAAAGTAATTCAAAAGCACTACTGTCAATATATGGCACATCTTTCTTATAGCCTGAAATGAGAGCGCATCCTGTACGGTTAATAAAATCTGTGATATTTTTTTCAGTAGTATTAAGTGTAGAACAACTTCCAAAATGTACGATAATACCGTTTAATTTGCCTTCTAATACATCTGCAATCTCTTTTAATGTTATCCGATACAAATGCGGTTTTTACGTCCATGATACGCAATATATAAAACGGTATAATTTGAATATCGTTTTTGTGTGAAGCTTTGAAGCCCCTTTATAAAATCTCTTTTGGTAATGCATTTTTTATATATGTATTTGATTTTAGAGAAAGTGAACAATAAATCCAGTATAGGTTTTATGCTTTGATTGCTGTGAGGATGTTTATTCCAGTTTCCCTCTATGCAATAAATATGCCTTATTTTATTTTCCGTATTTCCCATTATATATTTATTGAGTTATGCACTTTATATATGGTAATACATTAAGTATATAAAATCTATTTTTGAAGTGATGATAACTCATGTATTTCATCTTGATATCAACTTTCATACCATATTATTTTAAAATAATGGTGCTAAAATACGAAAAAAAACTTATCTTTGCAATATAACCAATTGAAAATCAGATAATTAAATATGTTTTTATTAAAAGTTTTACCTATGTTTTACCCCAAAAAAACAAAAAACGCTGTAACTTATTCAGTTACAACGTTTTGTAAGAAGTTCTATGCACTTTGTTTGGTGGTGCCACCAGGAATCGAACCTTTTGCTTCGGTTTATTCTAACTCCTTGAGTGACTGCACATTTTTTGCTTTATCTTTTATGAAAACCATTGAATTGGCCTTACGCTAAATTCATTGTTTTTCTTTACTAATCTGACAAAATTTGTCTCTTTGACACTGCAAATATAATACACAGGTTCGATTTCTGCAAATATTTTCATTCCTTTTAATTATAGTTTTCAACAAGAGAAAAAAATAAAAACATGTGCTAAATTAAATGCATTAAGAATTTATTTATTGTTTGGGGTGTTGACTTTAAAGTTGGAAATTTTGCTTCGCAAATCATTAGAAAGATATACCCCTTGAATCTTTATTTTGCATGAATAAACCAAAAGCACTAAAAGAGCAAAAATACAAATGACGACTATTTCACTAGGCGCCAAAAAGTTTGGAACTGACTTGGGCATGAAAGCACCTGCAAAGAGATCTACTAAACATAAGATTATGGCTCCCACCTTTCCTAAAGCACTCTTTACCTTTCTTGATTTTTGTATCTCTATATCGCTTACAATTTGTGCAATCACAGTATTATTGGTTTTCATTGCATATTCTTTCAACATAAATATCGAAACTTCTTCATCCTTAAATAGAAAAATATATTTCCCAATTAAGGGTACTGCTAGTGTACATAATGCAAAGAGGATACAAGTAAAAAATTTCACAGTCCAAATACAGACAATACCTAATATTACGAATGGAATCAGGTTTATTAGAGTTAAATCCTGAAACGTAATTCCAGGTTCTTTTTGGGGACAACACACACCTAAATACAAATCTGTAAACACCAATAGAATAAGGACATTTGTCCATATATCCGTATCATAAATCTTGTGGTTGTCAAATAACGCAATCAAATCTTTCATGTTGTTCATAAATACTTTTTTAAATTAATAGTTTATAGTAAAGCGGCAGTCAACAGTTTTTAAATTTCCATTGTATTAAAATATAGAGTTTATACAGAAAAGAAACAGGGCTATTGGTTATCAATATCCTAAAACCTTATTCGATATAATGTCTACAGATTATACCATTCAAATATATTATGTGTTATTGGATTCTACAAATATACAGATACTATTCAGAATGTCATAACTTCTCCATAAATATTATTTTGTACAGTTTTGTTTTACTTATAATTCATGCCTTTATCATACTTTGCGGCATTGTTGCATGAAGGAGGTGTGCATGCCAAAACAGAAAAGTTTTTTTGAGCCATTCATGTAAAAAGGATATACAGGATGTCATCTGATGACTTTTAATGACATCTGATGACACTGCTTTTTATGTTTCGGATATAAAGCGGTTCTTTGTCGTGTATTAATAGTGAACTAATCCATGAAAATGAGATGCCATGAACATACAAGAAGCAAAGAACATCAGACTTGTTGATTTTTTAGCCGGATTCGGATACGAACCGGTAATACAGCGTGGGAACAGCGTATGGTACAAATCGCCCTTCAGGACGGAAAAGGAGGCCTCTTTCAAGGTTGACCTCCATAAGGAATTGTGGTATGATTTCGGTCTGGGGAAGGGAGGGGACATTATAACGTTGGCCAAGGAGATTTATCGGACACAAGATATAGGTTATGTACTACAGTGTATTGGGGATAAAAGAGCCGTACTGAAACCGGTTACTGTTTCCTGTCCGTTTGAAAAGGCATATCCCGCCTTTCAAGATCTGAAAATCATTCCTCTTGCCAACCGGATACTGCTTACTTATCTGAAGGAACGGTGCATCGATCTGGAAACTGCCCGAAAAATATGCAGGGAAGCTCATTTTAAACGGAATGGGAAGAATTATTTTGCCATCGCTTTCCCTAATATTTCCGGAGGGTACGAAATCAGGAACAGGTATTTCAAGGCTTGTATTGCTCCCAAGGACATCAGTCGCATCATTAGCACGCCGGAAAGCAGGATTTGCTATATTTTTGAGGGGTTTATGGATTTTCTGTCTTTCAGACCGGCTTTTCCATCTTTGGAAGAGGGGGATTATATAGTGTTGAATTCTGTCAGTAACTTACAGAAGGCTTTTTCTTTCCTTTCACAATATGACGGCATCCGTTGCTGTCTGGATAATGATACCGCCGGGAAAAATGCGGTGCAGGCATTAAAGGGCAAATACGGAATCCGTATATGCGATCTTTCGCATGAATATTCCGGATATAAGGATCTGAATGAATATTTGTGCGGGAAGAACAATCTGCTCCATATCTAATAGAAGTTTTGAAAAGACTGCCTTATGATATACCCTTGTTTCCTTCCTGTCATATGTGGCAGAAGAAAACAAGGGTGATTTTTCATGTGGCGATACTATGTTAATAGTAGAATGTGGTCAGATGCGTTTTATGGTCTTTTACAATCTTTACTTCATGCATCTGTCCGTATATCTCACGCATGGATACCGGACAATCCATCTTTTCCCATTCTTCCGGGGAAATCCTCATGTCGGAATGCCTGAAACACAGCATGACCATTTCCTGAGAATCCTCTTCTGCGAATATGCTACCTTCATGGTCGTTGACAAACTGTTTGAGTCCATCCTCATCCTTACAGGATATTTCTCCGACGTACATATCCTCGCCCGGCCGGGTGTTTTTGCGAATATGGATTTTGAACCATTCCCGGCTTTCCGGCTGTTCAGGTGCGCCACACTCCCACAGGGCTATTTTCGCATCGTAGTAAACCTCCCCGTTTTCATATGCCCCGTAATGGCCCCAATGCTTGAAACGGCCGGTAGTCCATGCCTTGAACCTTACATCGCCTGCCTTTACCAACAGACACTCACCGCCATGCATATCGCATTTGATACCCTCTTTGTCACGGGACACGAATGGAACACGGGAAAAATCCCGGAGTATAATGTTATCTCCATATACGGCATCTATAAAGAACAGCCGGGAACGCTCACCATAACCGGAAACAAAGACCAGGTTGTCTCCTGTTCGTGGATACCGGTCGGAGCGTGTCTTTTCGATGTGTTCCACCATGGTATTCACTTTATCTATATCTTCCTGTACAAGTTCGTGTATCCGATCATACCAGTAGTTCAGGCGGATGAAAGTTTCTTTGCTATACTTGTTTGTTGTCTGAATCATAATTTTCTTATTTTGTGATTAAACATTTCTGGCTTTGGCAAAGCCGGTATTTCTATCTCTTACATGTCAGACATTTGTCTTTTGCTCTGATAGTGCAAGGCTTGGCGAAAAAATACCGCAGCGAAGCGAGGATGATTTTTTCAGCCAACCAGTCCGAAGGACAGCCTTGCGCATCAGAAGCAAAAGGCTACCTTTACATGTAAGAAATAGAAATGCTGACCGATATATGATTCCAAAATAAAAAAACGTATAATCTGCCGGTTCTGTAATAAGAAAGCCATGAAACCCTCTCTTTTTATCGTTTCCATGACTTTCTTATGTTTATGTCGTGATACTTGGAAACGGGTATTACCAATGATCAAATGTTTCCACCCTGTTTTTTTCCAACAGAACAAGAATGTCCTTTTCCTTATATAATAATTTGCCTCCTACTTTGTAATAGGGCAACCTGCCGTTCATTCTGTAATCAGCCAGCGTCCTTCGTGTCAGCTTCAATTTCTCCGCCAACTCGCTGTCGGTAATGTAACGCTCTCCGTTCAGGACCGGACGAAGGCTTTTTTCCTGATCATCCAGCATTTTGGACAGGGTGCTTATGTTCCGAAAAAAACGTATAATCTCAGGGCTTTCTTTAGTCAGTATGAATTGAGTCATAAGGATTCGGGGGTTACATGGTGAATACTGTTTTCCAAATAACGTATAATATCCTGACGCCTGTAATATACCTTGCGGTCTATATGGCTGTAAGGGATAATCCTGCTTCTCCGAAGTTGCAACAGCTTTCGGGGCGAGACATTCATAAGCATACACGCTTCCTGGTTATCAATCCAGTCATCCATACTACAGATGCCTCCTCCGCATGTTTCACGCATTTTCTTTTCAACGGCTTCCAAAGCCTCATTCATTTCCATGAATGCCTTAGCTTCGATACATACAAACTCCATAAACTCTGCTTTTTTTGTCCGGCACGAAAATACGGGAAGTAAAAGTCGTGGGCAAAAGGATGTCATCAAACGGCATCAGATGTCATCAGATGTCAGAGACCGCTCTGTTTGGGGAAGCAAAGTAAAAGAATGGCTAAAAGTCTGTTTCTTTACCGGAAAAACAGTATTTTTATCCCGGACAATCTGTCCGAAAATAAAAAAACAGGAAATATGGAACTGATAATCAATGCAACATTATTACTAGCGGCTATCGTTCTCTGGATATACGGACAATACTGGAGAAAAAAGTGCGGCAAGGTGCTATGCCAATATGCAGCAGCCTACGATGAGCGGGAAGACAGGGAGAAACCGCTACGTCAAGCCATCATAGCAGGAAATCCTCATGCACCGCTGCTATATGCGCTGACTTGTCCTGAGCTGTTTGATAAAGTCCGTCCGTTGCGATTGTTCTCATTCGGGAGCATTCGCTGCGTGTTTGCCGGCTATTATTTTCCCAAACGCTTTGAAAGCTGGCTTTGTGATGACCAGTTGGCATTCGTGCAAAAAGTATATGATTTCAAGGATGGAAAAGACAGCTGTACGGAATATTTTTCACAAGCATTCCTGCTTCTTTCCACTGATGAGGATATTACTGCCATGTTTATGCCGTGCAGCACATCAGACCGCTATTACAGACGTTTCTCAGGTATTGCCAGTTTTCTGGAAACGCATGGCTATGTCCGTTCAGGACTGGATTTAATATGCATTACGGAAAGCAGGGAGTGTAAACACGCCTCAGAAAAACGCTCTGAAATAAATACCGCCAACTATATGATGTCAAACGATCTGTATGGAAAGCGCGTGGTGATTGTCGATGATTTGCTGACCAGCGGATCCAGCCTGATGGAATACGCCCATAATCTGGAAAGGGCCGGTGCCAAAGTGGAAGGTGCTGTATTTCTTGCCCGTACCTTTCAGATGCCTTCGCCGGCAAAAGTAAAACGCCTGGTATGGAAACGCCATCTATCAGTCCTGATTTGGAGAAGGTCTGACGACCTGTAAATTGTAAAGTTTACATTCGGATTTTACAATTTTACACCTCGAATTTTTACATTTCAATTTCCCCTATACTATTTTTATATCTGTATTTTATTGATTTGCAGCATTATATAATTCCCCGTCCAATATAAACGGATAATGTGGCATACATTTTTCACTGAACATGGCATATACTCTTGAAAGTGCGCACAAGAAAAGGGTATTCCAGTAATAACCTTTAAAAAGACAGGAGAAAATTGCCATGATGTATATAGACAATGAAGTGCTTGAAAAAATGATAATGACCATAGTGGAAGGTTTTGACCGTATAGAAAAGAAACTGGACAGGATGGGACGCGTGAAGGACTGCCTGAACGGAGACGAGCTTTTGGACAACTATGACATTGCCAAACTGCTAAACGTGTCATTGCGGACAGTCGCCCGTTACAGGGAAAAAGGGCTGATTCGTTATTACCAGACGGACGATAACGGGAAAAACTTCTACAGAAGCTCGGAAATACAGGAGTTTTTACAGAAACGTGGGAAAAAAGATAAGGGCGGGAATACCAACATGGGAAAGTTATGCTAACTTTGTTTCATAAACAGTTGTTATGAAGACAAATGCCAATTCAAGATATACCGTTGCAGTCCTTATTGACGGGGATAACGCATCCTTTGAGAGGATGGAAGATATAATGGGCTTTGTTTCCCGTTACGGGGATGCCGTTGTGAGACGAATTTATGGAGATTGGACGAGGAAAGCGCTTTCCGCATGGAAGGAAAGTGCCAGGGAGCATGGATTCAGGCTTGTACAAGCTTCCTCCCATGTTCCCGGAAAGAACACGACGGACATTGCACTGGTCATAGATGCGATGGATATTCTTCGGGACGGGCAGGCGGATTGTTTCTGCCTGGTGGCCAGTGACGGTGATTACAGCCTGCTTGCCCAACGGATACGGGAAGCCGGGGTGAAAGTGCTGGGATATGGGGAAGGAAAGACCCCGGTGTCATTGGTACGGTCCTGTTCCGTATTCCTGTATGCCGACCGGAAGGAAAGCAAGGCAGAGGAGAACACTCCCGAATTCTTTATCCGAAGGGATATGGAGTATTTCGACAAGGCTTTTGAGCAGGCGGCTGACGGCAAAGAAGAGGTTTCCCTTTCACTGATCGGCGGTGCATTGAAAAAAATGATGCCCAAATTCAAGGTCAGGAGATATGGATGCAAGACATTGGGCAAACTTTATGAAAAGTTGGACCGGTATGAGCTGGTCATGACGGAAAAGGGAGTGGCAAATGCCGTACGGCTGAAATATTAAACCGCATGGCAGGAGTGTTCCAAAACGTCAGTTTCTCCTATACATCGTTTTATGTATTAGGAGAAACTGACGTTTGTGTTCTATACCGGGATGGGGTTTACCCGTAACGTGTCAAGATTGAGATAGGCTCCCCGGTAGAACGTTCTTCCTTCCCTGAGCATGCGCCACAGGACGTCGCATCCGATTTGTGCCAACATGGAATTGATGAAGAGATCCTGCTTTTGCAATGCCTCCGTCAGCGAGCAGCTCGGTCCCGAATCCTTCTCCCTGATGGTGGAATAAGGAACTTCCTCCGTTATGACGTTCATCTTGGGTATAGGCAGGTATTCAGTGGAGGAGGGCTGCGGTATCTTGCCTTTGACATTTCCTATCAGTACTTGTCCGGTGGTCTGGGCATTGCCGAAATCCATCCAGTATATCGGTGATTTCTCGTCATCGTATGAACGTTCCCTATGCTTTTTCAAAAAACGCCACAGACCGGTCCGTGAACGGGTGGTGTCCGTGCAGGTGATGATGATATTCGCCAAAACGGAATCTGATGTTCCTGACGGATAGCATTGCCCTTTTGCCTCCCATGAAAAGCCGAAAAAGCGGTTGATACGGGTTACAAGTGCCACCGCCTTGTTCAGTCCGAGCTCGGATTCGCTGAACAACTGGCGTCCGATGTTCGCTTCCGTGACAGTATCGGGGTCAAAAACCGTCACGTGCAGGCCCGGATGTCCGAGTGCTTGCAATGCGATACTCATCCTTGCCAGATTGGTGGCCACCTGCGATCCGGTTCCGCCCGCACCGATTATGAAAACGGTTACGGGATGGTGGGGATTGAGCAGGTATCTGTCTGTATAATGAATCTTTTTCATACCAATAAGTCTTTAAGTTGTTTGTCCATAGGTTTCAATTCGTTATAGTCAAACGGATTGGTCCGTGCCTTTTCCGTCACCGAAACCAGATTGCTTTCGGTGGGATTCCTGCTTCCTCCCAAATGGGAAAATTCACTGAGCCAGAAGCGTTTTTCCCAATGCTCAAGGAGTTTTGAGAAAGTCATGTTTTCCGGAGGAGTCAACGAGGCATTTCCCAGACAGACACTGCTTCCCGTTACATTGAAAAACGGGGCAAGGAAAAGCGGGCTGTCTTCTGCCGGTGCTTCTCCCTTATAGGCAAAAATTTCCAGTCTGTCACCGGAAACCCTGTAAATGACACCGGGTACATGGAATGTCCCGTCCGGAATATTCAGCCTTTCGGAAAAGAACATCTGCCGTTTTCCCGGAGGATTGTACCAGATGTACCTCTCGTGTCCCTTGCGTGTATCGCACCACAGCATATTGGCGGGGATTTTCCCATGCGGTACATCCTGCCGGTTATCCGTATAGTATTCCACAAGGGAGTCCATAAATTCATACGTAACGGGGACGGCAGCCTCCATCCGGCCTCTGTCGTTGATCGGATGCAGTTCGAGATAATATGTCCCGTGTCCATAGCGGCCATCACTGTATTCGTAAGCAATCAGTGCCGCTTTGGGAACCATCACCTGTTGAAGTTTCTTAGTCAGTTCATTCATTTCATTCGTTTTAAAAGTTGTCATCAATATAGTCTGTAAAACGCACCAACCATCTGGAAAGCCTTTCCGGATAGTCATCCATCTGAAAAAGACTGTCCGTTTCCGGTGTCAGTAGCTTGTAAGTGACCGGAGTAAGGGCATAGGTTTCCTGATAATCCGAATTCATATACCCCTTGACACACTCCGCCAATGTATCATCAGCAGAATAGACCAGTATGACCTGGCTTTCCATTCCCACCGGGGGAAAATCGCATTCCTCTTCATAAGCCCAATCGTACTGGTAGCCTGTCAGGACCGGGCTTTCCGGAGTAATCAATGCCATGCCGTCCTCAATCAGTTCCAACAGCTTCAGCTCTTTTTCCTTTTTTGTCCGATAATTCCGCACAGCCTCCTCCAAAGACTTGCAGAACGGTTTGCCCGACATCCGTCTGAGTGCTTTCATCCGTTTTCCAGACTGATAGGAATCTGCCAGCCGTTTGTTCGCCCTGACTTCCTTCGGGGAAGCATCGGAATCCCGGTTTCCCCAGTCTTCCAGCTCTTCTATGGCAAAGTCATAATAAAATGTCTCGGTAACATCGTACAGCCCGTGATGCCGGACAAATTGCCGGATGAATTCCCTGACAATGTCCTTCAATGGTACCGGAAGCCGTTCCGTAAAATCAACCGGAATCCAGAACAAAGCAGGTTCCGGCCAGTCGTGATGGCGGAACAGACAGAAATGCAGCCTTCCGCTTTTCTTTTCCAGATTGATACACTCCGGTACACACTCTTCCATAACTCTGTACAACTCGGCAATATTCAGGCGGGGGCACCCCCCTTTCCTGTATCGGAAAGGGAGTTTTATGCCCATAAGTTCCGCATATCTTGATGCCGACCGGTAGAGATAGTTAAAATTTTCCGGAGTCGTGAGATTGACCGGAGAATCATTATCCATATCCTGATGCCAATAATCCGGTGCAAGGGGTGTGATTCTACCGGTCAGAAAAGCATTGTGCTTCCCGGTGGCGGAAGTATCCTTCTTTTCCGTTCCGAGGTTCCCCTTCGGATGTGGGACGAACTTACTGAGAGAATAATCAGCCGTGCCAGTCCATCCTTGGCTTGTTCTGAAAGCTGTCTGCATGTTTCCTTATCCTTTTTTTTCTTGTCCATACCGCTTACCCTTTCACTCCGATGGTTGTCTTGAAGCGGTAAACCGCCTTGTCGTCCTCCCACTCAGGACCATGTACCGTTGCCGTGGTCAGTTCAGGGTAGGTCATGGAATAGAAGTCCATCACCTCGTTTACGGACAGTTCGCTGTTCGGATCATCCAACACGAGCTCCATGGAGTCCTTCTTAAATTTGAATACTCTCTGTAATCCTTTGATTTCAAGTGCCATATTATTTTTCTTTTATAGGGTTTAACAATATACCATATCCATTTGTGCCATATCCGTCATGCGGCATTCCTTCGGAAAGTCCGGATATTCCGCATAAGGGTCCTCCCTGAGCAGCTCCCGGTCATCCTCGTAATCCTTGTCGAAGTTATACATTGCAGCCTCCTGCACCGTTGCATACTGTGACGGAGCCGGTTGTTGTATCCAGCGATTGTCCGCCAATTGCGGTTGCGGCACCTGTACCGGTTGATGGAACTGGATGTCTTGCGGTTGTGGAGCAGCCTGCTGAGGAACCGGTTGCGGTGCAGGTTGCCTATATTGTACGGGCTGGACTTGCGGCTGTGCAACGGGTTGCGGAGCCGGGGCAGGCTGTTCGGGCATGAACATCGGAACTTGCTCTCCGCTCCGGTATTGTGGCGTCGGGGCTGCCATCGGTTGTGGAGCCGATTGCTGCAAGGATGGCTGTGGAGCAGTTACCGGTGGCTGTACCATGTCGAACAGACTTCCCTCGGATGCCTTCTTCTGCACTTCCGCCATTTTGTTGTCAATGTCCGCCTGTTTGTCCGGCTGTGCCAGTACCTTAGCCTGCCTGAGCCAGGTCAATGCTTCGGAATAATGCTTTCCTGCCGTGGCATCCTCAGCTTTCTTCAGCAGTTTTTCCATCTTTTCCCGTTTTTCACGGGCTTCCTTGGACTCCTTTTCCACCGTAGGCTTGGAGGTTTTGCTTTGTGAAACCGCCTGCTCTGCCTGCTTCTCGAACGATTCCAGGTTGGTAAGGATACCTTGCGCTTTCTGTACGGGTGCACCGACAGCCTGCAGGAATCCTGTATCCAGTTCTTCCGGCGTACCGTTCAGGATGAGCGGGACAATGCGTTCTCCGGCCTTTACTCCCGACCGTCTGGGAACGACGGCTACCGTCAGATTGTCGTTTACCCGTCTGATGTTGATACTCAGGTCTGTGCCTGCCGTAATCATTTGGTTGATTGCTTGAAAAAACATAATGGTAAAATTTAAAATGTTATACATAAGTTTCCTTGAAAAAATCCTTCAGGATTCTCTGCCTGTCCGGATTCGAGGCGATGCCTTTCAACGGTTCCAGATAGTAGCCGATACGTCTGGGTCTGTCTGTCGTACAGGGAGGCTGTCTTTTGACAGGTGTTGTCCGGTTTGTGGCAGGCCATGCAGCCGGCATGACCGGAGCCGAGGATGTAAATGTGTAAGTTCTCATATCTTCTGCATTTGATGATTATACAAGCATGCCCATGACAATCAGGACAAGGATTGTTTTCAAGACAAAGGTGAATGTCCTGAAGGCGAGACGGACCAGTGTTCCGGACATAAGGAACAGGACAGACAGGTACACGGGAATGACGCCCTTGCAGTAAAGCAGGCATATTCCCGTAAGCAGAACCAGTGCGACCACTTGCCTGCAGATGTTTTCGATGAGTTTCAGTTTCATGTCTTTAAATTTTTAAGAATGAATAATCCCATCGGGATATGTTTTCCCGATTTTATAGGCCTCCGGCCCTTGGATTGCCTTTTTGCGCAAGGCTTGGCAAAAGAAAATACCGCAGCGAAGCGAGGATGATTTTCTTTTAGCCGACCAGCCCCTGAAAGGGGCCGCCTTGCGGCAAAAACGAGGCAATCCAAGACCTTTGCCGCTTAAAAGCGGAAAAACGTATCTTGTACATATATAAAAAAAGAGGCACAGACCCCAGTCTGCACCTCTTCTGTTCCGTACCTTCCGCCCAGCCGTCTATATGGAACCATGCGGCTGTCCATCTTCCGAAAGTTTCCGGAAAATCTCACCGGTAACTTCATTTACCGTTTCCAATACACCATCCAGGAATTCTTTCTGTGTGAGTTCTCCCTGTTCAATCCGTGCCAGCTCCGCTTCCCAGCCGGAGGTGAGGGAGGCGTCAGCCACTTTCATTCCGCGTACCGTTTCATATAAAAGAAGACCTTTTGGGGTCGGGATAATGTATTTGCCCGAATACCGGATATATTTACGCTCCAGAAGCGTACGGATGATATTCGTGCGCGTGGATGCGGTTCCCAGACCGGTCTTGTCCATATAGTCCGCCAGTTCCTCATCCGTATAAGGGGCAGCGGGCAGCGATTTCCTGTGTATAAGGCTGCATCCCGTTACCGGCAGCTTCTCCTCCCGAAAAAGTTCAGGGGGTACGGGACAGAGGTCGTTGTCTTCCGCGACAAGCCGTTCCCTCTGAAAGATACCGAGCCACCCCGCTTCCAGAATACGGTATGTACGGATTCGGAACTTGCGTGCGGCACAGACCGCTTCAACCGTCGTATATTCCACCTTGCAGGGCGGCATGAACGTTTCAAGCATCCTGCCGACAACAAGGGTGTAAACCAGCCTTTCCTCCCTGTCCAGTTCCCCCGGCTGTATGCCGGTGATGACAATGGCATGATGCTCCGCCGTGTCCTGATTTCCGGTTACGCCTTTCCTTGCAGCAAGGTCGATCATACCGGCATATTGACGGAATTCCTTGCCGGACAGCAGCTTTTCCATAACCGGAGGCAACATGTCATACACGTCTCCGGGCAGCAGACGGCTGGAAGTGCGCGGGCAGGAGATCAGTTTTTTCTCATACAGGCTTTGGGTAATTTCCTGCACCCGTATGGCTGTCAGGTTATGGTAACGGTTCGCATCCTTCTGAAGCCCGGTCAGGTTATAAAGGGCAGGTGCGATGATTTCCTCAGTCCGGCTGCTGACCGCCGTGATACGGGCATATCCTGCCGCCTTGCAGTCCTCGTAAAGTTCCAGGGCATCCCGGCGGTTGCAGAAATCTTCCACATGCCGCATCTTTATTATCTTCCCGTTCTTGCAGAGGCTGACGAATACGGGCCAGCTGTCTGCGGGAATGTGATTTTCCCTTTCCCTGTACCGTCCGCTTATCGCTGCCAATACAGGGGTCTGTACCCTTCCAAGCGAGTTGTTGCCGAAACCGATCGCCTTGCAGACGGCATAGCTCGAATTGACTCCAAGAAGCCAGTCGGCCTTGTTGCGGCTGTCTGCCGCCAAAAACAAGTTGTCGAACAGGCTGCAGGGACGAAGGTTTTCCATGCCTTTGGCAATGGCTTCGTCCATCAAGGAGGAGATCCACAGGCGGAGGCAAGGTTTCCTGCATCCCAAAAAACGATAAAGATACCGGAACAGCATTTCCCCCTCGCGGGAAGCGTCGGTTGCCGCAACAATGGTGTCACACGCATCGAACACCCCGGCTATCACCTTCAACTGGAGCACCGCATTGATGTCGGGATTCCATCCCGTGTCCGTCTTTACATGCCGTACCGTCAGAAAAGGAGGCGGCAGCAGGGGGAAGTTCTCCCGCTCCACCCATGCCGTACCGGTATCTTTCGGCATCGCCAGGGAAAGCATGTTGCCGTATGTCCATGTTACCATGTATCCGTTTCCGCTCATATATCCGTTCTCTTTTCTGTCAGCTCCCAAAACCCTTGCTATCTCTCTGCCCACATTGGGCTTGTCAGTCACTATCGCTATCATATTCTTTTTCCTTTTGATGTTCCGTACCGTCAGGAACGGCACGGAACGTGAGTTATACTTATTGTTTCCCGGTCAAACTGCTGCCTCCTCCTTCTGACGGAGACCGTTTATTTCCATGACCGGCCTGCCGTTGCCGTCGGGTACCAGCTTCAGCGTGGCATCCATTGTCAGGCTGAGGACCGAAATATGGAGTTTCAGCGGAACGATGCCCGTTTCCTTTCCTTGCAGCAACAGTTCCATGTTGCCTTCCGCTTCCAGTTGTTTCTTACTGATACCTGCGGCCTTCAGACCGTCCCAGTCGATATCTTCCGTCTTATAAATATGACGGGTATTCTGATCCGTATTCATACGATTCGTTTTTTTTAGGTTTGTATGATTGATTCTGTTTCTCTCCGGGCAGGTCTATACTGCCTGCGATGCACCCTTCTTCTGCTCCTGCTGCTGTCCCTGTGCGGTCTCCGTCTGTGCGGCACGGCGGGAAGTGTCCCTGCGGATGTCCGGATTTTCCTGAAAATACTGCAACTGCCCGGAATAGGGATTGACTTTCAGGTAGGAACTGAAGGTCTGCCCGTTGTTTTTCAGCCCTTCGACAAGCAAAGTCTTGCCATCCTGGAGGTTCGCTTTTTCCTGTGCCGTGAACACGTGCCCGTAAACCTCCGCCGGAATACGCGGTGCCTGCTGCTCGTTGAATCCGTTCGGCGTGCGTGAATACATCGTCCTGCCGGTATTCATATCCAGCTTGACGAACGAGGAGAATTCCTCCCCGTTGCGCCCGATCATGTTTTCCAGATAGACCGGCTGTCCCTTGCGCAGGGTTTCCCTGTCTTCGGCAGTCAGCTGCACGTTGCAGATTTCCTTTGGAATATAAATCTCTCCGGTTTCCGGATTGTGCCGCGTGTAGTTCGGGCGCCCCGTAACCTTGTCTATCGTTACAAAGGACGAGAAGGTGTCATTCCTGTTCCTGAACTTCATGTCTTCCACCAGGATGGTATGTCCTTCGCTGAGCATTTTTATCTGGGTGGGCGAGAGAGGCACGCCTCCGATAGAACGTTCGTTGAAAATCTGGTTTTTCGGAAAGATGAATTCCAGTCCCCTGCGCTCGGCACTGTACTGGAGTGTGGCATCGAATTCCTTGCCCGCTTTGGAAGTCATGCCCTCCACTTTGACAGGCTGTCCCTCCTTCAGCAGCCTGATTTCCTCTGCGGTAAGTTTGACCCCGCTCACTTCCTGCGGGATGTAAACGTGCTCCTGACGGACGGCAACCAGCTCGTTGGTGCTCTTGTCGATGGAAATCAGACAGGGGGTATATTCACTGCCGCGCAGGTTGAGTTCCGCCACACGCCCCATGTTGCCGGTCTCACGCAGGTTCTTCTTGTCCTCCTCGTTAAAGTTAAACCCGAAATAAGGACGTTCCAACTGCGGTTCCTTGCGTATGCCGTGAATGGCCAGTCCCACCTGTCCGTCCTGTTGCGGGATGAGTGAGAGCCTTGCATCCAGTTTGGCTGTCAGCAAACCGGAAAGATGGATGGTCAGGGGCACCAGTTTGTTGGTCTTGTAGCCCTTCAGCATGGAATCAAGGAGTCCCTGCTGTTCCAGCGAAGCCTTTGAGATTCCGACCTTTTCCAACTCCTCCCAGTTGACCATGTTCTCATTATACCGGTAACGCGGTCCTTGCGACTCCTGCGCTGCCTGTTGAGCCTGAGGCTGCTGCTGTTGCTGTGCCGCCTGCTGTACTTCGCTCTGTTGCAGGGGTTCCTGCGGTTGTGTCTCTTTGTCTGCCATAGCTGTTGTTTCTTTTTGGTTTACACTTTGTTCCTTCTTGTTTTCTCTCGGACGGATTTCGTAGCGTTTGAGGAACTCTTTCACCGCATCCGTCTGCTTTCCCTCCGACAAATCCCTGATGGCCTGCTTGTTCACCTTGTAGTCGTGGTAGGTCATGCGGAGCAGGCGGAAATGGGTAGGTTCCTTGAACTGGCTCCAAAAATTCTTGATGAAGTTTTCGAGAATACTCGAATTCTTGTCGAATTTCAGGAATGAGTTTTCATTCTTCTCGTCCGCCGGAACCGTCTTCGCTTTTCCGTCCTTGTCAATTTCACTGACAGCCTGTACTCCGAATTTCGGATCGTTCTTGTTATGAACCAGCATCAATTCCGTAATCTGTTCCACCGGGAGAGCATCACTTCCGGCCTTCGGCTTCCGAGTCCGTTTGGGCTTTTCGTTCGGGGTCTTTTCTTGTGCCATACCTTTTCTTTTAGGGGTTAATGAATTGCTTTGACGCTTCAAAGGTATGGGGTATTTCCAAATAATATGCTGATTTTCAAAAAGGTGTCATCAGATGTCATCAAATGTCGTCAGATGTCATAAACACGACTGTTTCCAACGGCTAAACCGTGAACGGAGAAGAGGGGAAGTGAATGAACGGAAAGAGAGAAGATACGTGAGGCAGAAGGGAAAAAGCCTGCGCATCCGACACCAGAAAAAGAGCAGGCGGACAGGAAAGAAAACCATGCAGAACAGAGGGAGCTGAAGCCCCCTGTCTTCTCATGCCTTCCGCTTTTTTACAGCAAGACTTTCATAAGACCTGTATTCCGGCTGGATATGTGGAATTTCATGGATTATGAAACACGGCCTCTTCAAGCAGCCCATATCCTTTATCCATGCGTCACGTCGGTCGCAGTTTGCCCCTGTAATCGTTTTTCAAATCGAATCTGGATTGCCGCCGCATTCTTTTTCGTGAAAATTTTCCACGGCGAAGCCGCAAGGAAAATTTCCACGAAAAGATTCGGCAAATGCGGCCGGCAAGACAAATTCGATTTTCCTTTGATGAGGGGGAAAACTGTATCGCAAACAAACCTATCTGGAAATTCCGTGCAGGCTCATTCTCTTGTAAAGGGTCGGGCGGCTGATTCCCAACAAGGCCGCTGCCTGTGTCAGGTTCCCTTTAGAGATGGAAAGAGCCGTCTTAATCTGTTCTATGTTTCTTCTTTCATCTTTCTGCAAACACTTGTCTATCTTCTCTTTCCCCATGGGGTCAGAAACGGACTCTCCCGCATATTGGAGCCGTAAGGAATTGGGGGTAATCAGTTTTCCTTTGCATATCAATACCGCCGCATGAATGACCTGCTTCAGTTCCCGTACATTTCCCGGCCAACTGTATCCCAGCAGCATCTTCTTTGCCGGTTCGTCAAAATCCAAGACCTCTTTCCGGAGCAATCCGCAAGATTGCTCCCGGAAAAAATCCGCCAAAGGCAGTATATCCTCCAGGCAATTATGCAATGCAGGTACGGTGATGGTAAAATCCTGAAAGCGATAAAGCAGATCCTTCCGGAAACGCTTTTCCGCAACAGCCTCCTGCAAATCCTCATTGGTGGCCGCAATGATGCGCACATCCATCAGCCTGTCCCGTTGTCCGCCTACCGGACGATACCGCCGTTCCTCCATGGCACGCAACAGCATCCGCTGCGTTTCTATCGAAAGGTTCTCCACCTCATCCATGAACAGGGTGCCTCCCTGCGCTTCCTGAAAATATCCTGCCTTTTCCTCTGTGGCTCCGGTAAACGCCCCCTTGACATGGCCGAAAAAGGCGGAAGGTGCCAGCTCTTTGGACAAACTGCCGCAATCGACCGTTACATACGGCTTGCCGGATCTGAGGCTCTGCCTGTGAATCTTTTTTGCCAGGTGTTCCTTTCCCGTTCCGGTGCTTCCCAATATCAGTACCGTCATATCCGTCGGCGCTACCATGTGAATGTACCGGTTCAACTCGCAAAAAGGGGTGCTTTTGCGTTCATAGATTACCTTGGTGAAAGCCTCGTTCACCGTCCTTATTTTTTTGATTACGGGCAGCAGCCTGGTTTCAACCAGCGGTTTGAGGATATAATCTTCCGCACCCAGCTTCATGGTATGAACCGCGGAATGTATCTCTTCATAATTAGTCATCATGATGAACGGGTGCATATAGCCGTTCTCCCTCATCCACTGCAACAGCGTGGTACTTTCCCCGTCAGGCAATCTTAAATCCGCCAATACGATGTCATCCTCACGGACGGATGTCCCAATGACCTTCTTAGCCTGTGCCAGCCTGTAAGTCCTTACAGTATCCAAATCCGCCTTCTGCAAAAAATTGCAGATATAATTACAGAACAAGACATTGTCCTCAACAACAATTACTCTCATAAGCTTTCTTAGCCTGTTGTGCCAAACATATTATTTCTTTTCCTTTTTCCAATACCTGCTGTACAGTCCGCCCGAACTCGTCCACAGAAAACTCTCCCGAATCCTGAAGCAGTGCGAACAACTCACGCAGCGGCTTGCCGGCATGAATGATCTCCCATGAGCCTGTCAGATGATGTATCCATTCTTTCAGTGCCTCATGATCATTCTTTTCTGCACATTCAGCCATAGCCTCCATATCCTTCCTGGTTTCCCGAATCAGGGTATCCAGCATCTTCCTCCTGTTCCCATATTTCAGCAGGGCATCGAGGTCTATCTGTTCAGACTGCCTTTCACTTCCCAGACATTCCGTACATACCTGCAAAAGTTCTTCGGCGGAAAACGGCTTTTTCAAACAGCCCGAAAACCCTGCCGCATACAAATCCCCCGTATCGCAGTTTCCCGATGCGGTACTCGCTATAACCGGAATGCTCCGTGAATTTCCCACATTGGCCATGCGCAGGAGCTTCAACACCTCGAATCCGTTTGTCCGGGGCATTTTCAAATCCGTAATCAAAAGGTCATAACTACGGCTGCGGACATGCTCCATCAGATCACGCGTGTTCTCACATACCGTGCAAGCCACCCCGTGATACGCAAACATTTCCCTGATTGCCGCCAGCAAAACGGTGTCATTGTCCAATACCAGTACCGTATAGGACCGTACGGAAATCCGGCTCCTGCCGCTCTCCGCCATCGTTTCCTCTGCCACAGCCAAAGGAAGACAGACAGTGAACCGGCTGCCCACCCCTTTCCGGCTTGCCACTTCAATCCTGCCGTCCAACAATCCGACCAGACCTTTTACTATTGAAAGTCCCAGTCCGACCCCTTCTTCCGCAATCGCATTGGGAAGCCTCTCGAATGCAGTGAAAATGCGTGTCTGCTCCTCATCGTCCATTCCGGTGCCGGTATCTTCCACGATAAGCGTCAATACGCCCTGGTCAAATTGTGTGCGAACCGTTACACTTCCCCGCTCCGTAAACTTGATTGCATTGGACAACAAGTTGCTTCCTATCTGTATTATCCTGTCCCTATCTCCTATAACAACCGCATCTCCGGCACTCAGCACGTTCAGCAAAAGGTTTTTTCCTGCCGCCAGCGGCATAAAATCCGTTTCCAAAATCTCGGTGACGGAACATAACCTGAACGGGACAGGAACGGCCTTTTCCCCGCCACTCTCCAACCGGAAAAATCCCAACAGGGAATTCAGCATGGAAGACATGTGTCCCGCCACCTGCCGTATGTTCCGGCTGTATTCCCTGCACTTCGACACTTCTCTTTCCGTGGAAAGCAATTCCGCATAGCTGCTGATAGAAGCAAGCGGCGCACGCAAGTCATGGGTTACGGCCAGCATGATTTTCTTTCTTGCCTCAATCAGTTCCTCGTTTTCAAGAACGGTCTGCTCCAACTGACGGACTGTGCCTTCCAGCCTTTTTTTATAACGGTTTATACGCATCATATCCCGGTGTATCACCATATAGGACCATATCAGCAGCAAAACCATGAATGCCGTCAGACCGATGACCGTGGCAAATGACCGTTTCCCGGCTTCCGCAACTTCTTCTTCCTGTCTCTTCAATTCCGCTTGTACCGTTCCGTCCATATTCTCAATCATCTGCCGCAACTGCACGTTCAGCCTTCTGTTCATCCCATCCAAGCTGTCCGTCCGTTCTGCCAGCTTCCGGGCATACGCCTGCTGTCTGCCCACCACGCTTCGGTTAAGTTCATGAAGCATGGAGGCGGCAGAAGGAGAATCCGCCTTGTGGCGTTTTGCGAACAACCTCTTCAGGAATCCCCCTTTGGGGGCATTTTCCCGTTCACTCTGTCTGGCAATGGCCGGAATCTGCGCTGCAATTTCCCGGTCGGCTTCCTCCTGCCTGTGTACCCAATATATGATTTCCCGCATATACCGCTCCTTGGCTCTCCACAAATTACGGATGCTGTCTGTATGTGAGCCGGAAGAGGAGTACCTCAAGCTACACAACAGGCTGTCAATGTGCCGTCTCCGTTTCTGAAATGATAAAAAATCCTGCTCACTCCACTCCATAAAGGTTTCACAGAAGAAAGAAAGCCTGAGCATTTTCACGTATATATCATTTATCTCATGCTTTTTCCGGTTAATCATCCGTACTTCCATTTCCCTGGCCTTAGTCTCTTTCCATTCGCAGATGCCAACGTAAGCAATACCACTTATGACTACAATCTTGGCCATATATCCTACCGCTATTTTGGCAAGAAGCGGTTGCAGGCGCAAAGATTTCAACAATTTATTCCTACTTTCCAATTATTCACTTTTTAATTCATTATATTCTATTAAAATTCTTTGCAAAATAAACCGACCAGTCGGTTTATTTTGCAAAGATAAGCCTTTTCCAAGAATAATGAAAAAAAACAGGTTCCAGCAAGTAAAGTTTTATCATTTATCAGTCTAAAAGACAACGGAATGAACTGAAAGGGAAGAAAAGGAAAGGAATGCAGACCTAAATTTCTGAGAACATCCCCAAGAAAGTCTTACCAATAGAAGTGTTCAATGCCTGTCTGCTGAACGCCTTGGCATCCTTCAAACTTATTTTATGACCATAAGCCACATTGGAAAGAAAGTCCTGTTCCCGGACAAGGAGTTGCTGATACATTTGTGGAAATTCGTCCATGTATTCATGGGCGGAGGAAACAAACTGCATATAACATATCAGGAGATTGCCATTCAGATGTTCGGGAAAACTGTTTATCACCCGTTCTATCGGATTTCTGTATTGCCTTAAAAACTCATTCCAATCCTTGTCAGCCAAAGAATACATTTCACAAGAAATCTGCGAGTCGGGGAAAAAACGCATTCTGACAACCGCATCAATCAGTTTCTTTTTGGAAGGAAAGTAGTGTATGACAGCCCCTTTGGATTTATGCACGGCGACAGCCACATCGCAGAATGAGGTCTGCTTCATCCCTTTTGTGATGAATAACCTGTATGCCTCCTCTATAATCCGCTGTTTCAAATTCGGGTCCATCCTACTGCCTATATTATAAAAAATAGCACAGATGCAATCAACACCCCAACGCGGTAGTGGAATACCTAGAGATGATGCTGACGCACCTGTGCTATATATTTTAATATAGCGCAAGCCGTCATATTCCATCTTATCTCTTTGAAATTTTCCACTTTTCGTTTGGAAGATGATATATGATACTATACTATGTCGTTTTAACAGCGCAAAAATACGTTATTTATCGTTTATTTCCAAATTTATACGACACTTAATAGCACTGTTCCATAAGAAAAGCGTCCACTTTCAGGGACAAGCAGCAGTATTTTTTCACCGGATTTGAGTTTACGGGTAGAACAGAACTCATCCAAGGCAGCCAGTATCGCTGACGATCCGATATTTCCCACCCAAGTAAGATTGGTAAACCACTCTCGTTTGTACAATTCAAAACTCTCGTCTTTCATCGCTTCAATGAGATTACCATAAATAACCATTGACGAAGAGTGAGGTATTACATAATCCACATCGTCAGGAGTCATGCCATGTTTATTCAGACATGATTTAATATGTCTAATCCATAACGGCATCAACTTCGCCCCTAAAAGTTTAATGTCCTGTTTAATAACCATAAGGGACTCATCGACCAATTCCTGACTTTCAAAAGATTTCCAGCTTTTCAGTTCACCGTCCTCCCTCCGGACAGCTCCGGCAAACATACAGGTAGGGGTTTCATTGGCATATGAATCCATTTCTATCCATTCAATCTTTAAAGATACGCCCTTTTCTCCCGGATGATTTTCCAATAATGCACAACTCGCGCCATCGCTTAACATAAAGCGCAGGAAGTCCTTTTCCAAAGCCATATATGGATTGGTACCCAAATTGCAGCATCTTTCATATTCGATATCGAAGTTTTTGGATAAAAGCATTGCTGACACCAATTCAGATGTGCTGCATATTGCATTCTGTTTTTCTGATGCGGCTATGCTCAAATAAGCTATTTTCAGCGCTTGCAGACAAGACAAACAAACTCCAGCAGAAGAGAATATTTCAACAGGTTCTTCCCAAAGCCCATGTACCATAGACGCATGAGAAGGCAGGATCTGATCAGGGGTCGCAGTAGCACAAGCAAGCAACTCAATGTCCTTTTGGCTCTTATTGGTCAATGCCAGTAACTTACGTATAGCCAGCATCGCCATTTCTGCATTTGTATGTGTGATTTCCTGATTTTTGTTTAAGGCATAGTATCGCCGTTTAATTCCATTTTGCTTTAAAACTATCCGTTGCACTTTGGAATGTTTTCCAGAAATGAGTCCCAAGAACTCTTCCATTTCATCATTGGAAACAGGAGAGTTCGGAAAGAAGCTTGCAAGCCCAGTAATAAAAACATCTTTCTTCATTAGTTCAATTTTTAATTAGTTCATATTGATTATAAAGAACTACTTTCAGTTCTTCTATTCGCAATCCATTCACCAATGCATCCTGAAAACATTTTCCAAACAGCAGGATTCGAAATGTCAAAGCCAATGTAGAAGGATTAACATCGGATCTTATTTCTTTTGTTTCAACAGCCTTCACAAATATTCTTTCCCATAATTTAATCTCCTTATTTGTTATTTCGTTGAAAGCCTCGTTAAATCCCGGATAGAAATATTCTGCCTGCAAAATCAAGTTAAGATATGCACGTGTAATATTGGTCTTCTCTTTTTCTATGAGATAGATCCTCATTGCATTCATCGTTTCCTCCACCTTCTTTATGTAATAATCAATAAATTCAAGCAGAGAGGTGTGAGAAATGTCCTTGAACTTATTTTTGGCATCTTGTTTGTGAAAAATGTAAAAATCAATCACATCAATAAACAGTTCTTGCTTGCTTGGATAATGATATGACATACATCCTCTTGATAAATTCAGACTTTTTTCTATCTCCTTCAGGGGAACCGTGTTGTAATCTTTTGTCAGAAACTGTTTGTATGCAGCTTCCCTGATTAATCTTTTTGTTTCTGAGCCTTTTACTCCTTTCATAACCTTGTTTTTTAGTATCATACAAAAGTAGGTCTTTTGAGTGAAAACACGTTCATTTTTAGTATAATTAAATATGTCCTACCCAATTACCATTAAATCATTTATGACCATACATACCAGTTTATGAAATAAATGCCAACGATGCCTTTTTCTTTTTTTTTCTTATACATATATTATTTTTTGCCTATATTTGTCTTCAAATAAGCCGATTAGTCGGTTTGTTCGGCATAGAGGAACCCAAACAGAAAGTGGAATTTCAAAACAGAGATGTTCCTCTATGTCTTTGTTATTCCATCTTCCGGCAACCGGATTCTATCCCTGTTCCACCATATCCCTAAAACATACCGACTGGATGGTATTTTTTACGGCAAAAGTATAAATATATACCATAAAAACAAAGGGAAAAGCCAATTGTGCATTCTATCGGCAAAGAAATGCCTATGAAATATACATAATCCGCTTTTCCCTATGAGAAACATTATGTTACCGGCTTATCTTGAAGGCATCTTCATCTTAACCTGCACCCCCTGTGAGTTTAAAACACGAACCGGTGTCTTTTCTCCGGCTTTCAAATAGAACAGAATATAATCCTTCGCACGCTGGGACTCGAAGAAACCTTTTTCGCGATATTCGGCAATCCACCTCTGAATCATCGGAATCTGCCAACGGTTCATCAAAATATAGTAGCCGAAATAATACTCCAAATCGCTCAGGAAAATATTGAGTTTCAAGTAATCCCACCAGAACTGTTCTTTCTTTTTGCTTTTGGCATTGAGTATGATAACCTGATGTTCATAAGTGTCACGAGGATTTTCCCAATCCTGTTGCGAAACAAATACATCGGGAACCACATTATCGGCATGATCCTTTGCCGGAATAAAGGGAAATAAGGATTCTATTGAATCCTTTATCTTTCCATATAAGGACGGTTCGTACTCCTTGTTGTACAGCATAACATCCCGCAAACGGGTGGAAGTGAGATGGGTTACCACGGAACGTCCTACCACACAATGATCCGGAACAGTCATTACCGATGCCAGACGTTTCATAAATCTGACTTCTGCTTTTGCCTGTTCTTCCTTATCCGGTCTCTTGAAAGGATAATCTGACCAGGCAATCTTCCGCATCCCCCAATGCAGGTCTGTAAGCTGCAACCCCGCATAAGCACAGAAAATGGAAGCACGAATTATCTTGAAGATAGGGGTACGGTCACCCTCGTGGGCCACGTAAGGCAGGTCTTCCACGCCAAAAAGCATTTCATTTTCCGCTATCAAATCGGCAGAGACCGTCTTGCCTTCTTCCAAGCGTCCCTTAATCTTGAAGTTACGCTTTTGGTATCCCCAAGTGTGAACAGGTCGCGTAGCTATCAGTGCCACACAATAATTGCCGTTTTGCGGCGTGAAATCTACATTTTGCGGTGTTGCATTGAGCATCAACTCGTTCAGCAACTTAATCTTTTGGATATAGTCCATAAATCAACAGGTTTTAAGTGAAACATTTTGTTAACAGTGCAAATGTAGGCATCAAGTTTCGTACCGGAGTTCCGTTTTTCGCCGAAAATCACTGCAGGGTCAACCAATTATTCAATATTTATTCTGTTCTCGATTCTCAGTATATAGTTTGTTTCCAAGAAAAAGCGTTCCATACGTACTGCCTGACCGGTTCTGAACAAAGGTTTTTCGCTATTGGCTATGTAGGCTTTTTTTATGGGAAAATTCCGTGCCTCTTCCTGTTGTTCAAAATAACCAATGGTAGAACGCAACTGCTGTTCGCCGTCTTTTATCCATTGATTACCCTTGCCTTTTCTTTGCTTCAACTCTACAAATATAATCGTATCTCTATAAAACAGGCAGCCGTCGCAGCGGTTGTCCATACTCCCGTCCGCCCTGCGCAGTTCAATGCAATGGTCAACCGGTACGAAATTCACCTTTACCTGAGGATAATTGTCCACTGCCGCAATCCAATCCTGCCCCTGTCTTTCTGCAATATATGCTTTTTCAGCGGCAGGAGCCGGACGGTCGCATATACCGAATTTGCGTCTGTTTGATGATGATATATGTCGTGTCGGGAAGAAGTCAATCATAATTCCTGTTGTATTTCCAATAAATCGGCAAAATCTTCGTTTGTTCTCTCCAGCATCCTGTTGAGGAAGTTCTCATCGGAAGGAAGCCCATGATATGTGTCCAGTACTGTTACCGTCCCTTCTATCTCGTTGAACTCGTAAATAGCGATTTCGTCAGGGTGTATGGCAGCTTCTATGGGATAAATAGCATTTATCCTTTCTTGTACCTCACAGGAAAGATTACCTACAGCCAACAGCATACCGGCTTTGACAGCGACGGTCAGGCTATTAATAAGGTATGGGCTATGTGTTGTAACTACCAAACGGTTTGTTTCCAAAGCATTGTTAAAAGCCAGCAACTGTTTCATTATCATCCATTGCGATTCCGGATAAAGGTTTTGTTCCGGTTCTTCTACAATGTTGACAAATGCCGATTTGTTGAATCTGGCAGAAACGGCTGAAAGGGCAATCCTCCGTTGCTCGTCCGTAAGGTTCGGTATGTTCCATATATTCGCAACTTCCGCTTCGAAGCGTTTCGCTTCATCGCTGCTCATCTTCTGGGCACTATTCGCCTGACTTTTTACAGATTCGGACAAATGTAAAGAAACCAAATAAAGCGGTACGATGGATTGGAATCCGCTGGACGCTTCCATCAACTTCACCTTATAGTCCTCACCTTTGACATAAACAATGTCATTTTGTTTGTTATATTCCAGTTGCGCATGATTGATAGGCAGTTCCAGACTACTCTTAATGCGTTGTTTGGCTTTGTCATATTCCGTAAGAAAACCTAGCAAGGCATCCGGCAAATCCTTAATCAGATCCGGTTTGTTGACCATGCTGATGAAATTCCGTTCGGCAGGAACGTACATGATTTGAGGAAGGGCATAGCTGTCCAATGCATTCTCATTCTTTTCTATGACAAGTTCGCCTTGCTTCGTGTAGGTAAACTTGTAGGAATCCCCTTCGTAGAAAATCTCAGTCTGTTCCTTTATGAAATAATTGGAAATACGATGGTAACCGCAATACTTGTTCTTGAACTTGGCGGCGGTAAATTCTTTCTCCTTGAAATCACCCCGTGTCAAGACCTTCTCCATCCATGTAAAGGTGGAAACCAGTTTGGCAACCGTACTTTTACCGCTACCCTGGTTACCCGTAAAAACGGTTACTTTCTTTATATCTATCCATCCGTCCGTTACAGATGCTGTTTCTTTCAACGGACCGAAGTTTTTAATCTTGATTCTACTCATATATTTATTGTATAGACCTGTTACAAAGATAGTGTTTCTAAATGAGACGACCTAATGAATGTTGTGTTTCATTTGCAGTGAACATAGAGGTCTTCCCAATTCTTTGTTTTTTCAATTTTTAACCTGTATGTTTTATGATGGTTTTCTAATAGTCAGAAGTGTCAATCTGATATCCGAATGTGTATCAGTCGGCATTGAACGGACGGATTTCGGAAAGATTTTCATTGCCGCTGTCAATAAAGCGGTCGAGCACCTTAATCATGACAACAGGTATATTCTGCTTCCATAGTATCTGTGCGTCCAGCTCTGTACAAACCAATGCCATCTGTTTCAATTCTTTTTCCAAGTATGCTCCCGAACTGATATATTCATTCAGAAGAGGTTCGTTTTCGGATAATTTGATTACAGAGGCATATAACTTGTATTGTTCATTGATACATTTCAAATGAAACTTGTCCTTTAGTGTGGAAGGCGGATCAAGTAATTTCAGTTTGGGCAGGTCTGACTTGTTGAGAATAATCACAGTATTTGTAAATTCGACTGTATGATTTCCAGGCAGACTATACAACAATCTGTTGTCAGGGGATTTGAACTTATACTCGTTTTCCTTCCGTAAATTCTGAGGATAAGCATTGTACCAGTTGAAGTGAAATCCGATGATTATCTGTTTGTCGGTCAATCTTAAAGTCTGGAAGGCCTTGTCAAGATTCTCCGGAAAAACCCTATATTCACTTTTAGGCTGATACTGGAAGCTTCGGAGCCAGCAGTTTTTGAAAGAGTATAGTGTAGCAGCACTGAAAGACTCCTTAAAATTGACATATCCTATTGTTTTATCCGTACAGAATGCCTCTGCCGGCATCAGCTGACGTATTCTTCCGACACAATCGAACTTGTTACAGCTTTTGTGCTCATCATCAGTTATGACAGATACTTCTGTAATCCACTTCATTTCTCTGCCAATACTATCTGATGCTATTTGGTAAAAATCCTGAATTTCATCTTCAGACAGCTGTTGAGTAACTTTTTGATGTTGTATTGCTGAAGTAAGCGAATTGGAAAGGGACTCCAGTGCATTCTTCAGCTTATGTTTAGCCCTGTATATGCGCGACTGATCCAATGGCAGTATTGTTGTGATGTCTTCCAATGGAATGGAATTCTGCTCAATCTGTTTCAGGATAATAGGAACATTTTCCAGCCATTCGTTCTTTTCGGACAAGGATTCAGGAAGAGCCGGCAGTGAATAAAAATCCTCGTAAACATAGGTGCGGTTAAGTGTTGCCAGACGTAACATTAGGATATACAAGTATTTCTGTATCCAGCCATTGATGATGCTATTGTTGCGTACGCCAGCCTGAAGACCAAAAAATGGATATTTTTGCTCGTATTTGTACATTGAATCGGGGCTGAATGAGAGCAAGTTCATATACAGTGGAATAATTTCAGCCAGCGATCCTGGAATCAGAACATAATGAGGTGGTTGGCTATTAGTGTAATACAATATTTGATTTAAAAGTTCGTGCTCCTTTCTAAACAGCAAAAGTCCCCCCAATGCGATATGGAACTCCTTAAATTCTTTCCGCTCTTTTTGCCTTAGCTCAACCATTTTACTATCGGCAACAGCTTGTCCAGATGGGGTATAGGAGACATATATGCGCTCATTAAGTTGGAAATCTGCAAGGTGAAGAAGCAGAAGAGAATTGGCTGCATTCCAATATTTGATAATCCATTCACTGCGTTTGTAAAACAATTGCTGGTTCAAACAAGTCCAGATTGTACGGTAGGTATTCTGATGCATTATGGTAAACTGCACTCCATCAAGCATTACATTGACTATGTCATTGCCGTTTTTGATGGAAACCGCCTCCTTTTGTTGCATACACAGCTGTTCATTGATAGAGATAATGCCTTCGTATAACTCCGGCGGATATTCCATTACCGTCCATTGTCTTCCTTCACGTAAAGACATGGTCCAATTATACAATTCTTGAAAACAATCGCGCAATACATCCACGTTGTTCTGTTTGAGCATGGCAATAAAAAGTTCGAACCATGCCTTTCTGGTATTTCGTGGAATATCGTTCCTCTTGATTAGATGCTTTTGCAGTTTTTCAGGCACATTATAAATATAGATAAGCCTGAAAATCATAAATATACTGAATGTTAGCAGTACACAGAATATTGTCGCGAGAATAATGGCAGAATAATCTATGTACTTTGTAAGAACTCCGAAATCAAAATAGTTAGGTGGAGCGACCAATTGATAGAACAGTAAAAATATGGTAATAGCGAGCAAGCCAAGAAAATGCTTTGTGCTTCTTTCGTTCATAAAGAGTTGTATCAGGCGGGTAGATTCATACTTATCGTCTATCCGCTGAATAACTCCAATTAACAAGGGAACGGCAATGCCCAGTATGGCTGCCGTTATAGGTATAATAATTTCTTTAGAAAAAATGTCCATAATATAAAAAATGTTCAATAGTTGCTATGGTACTGGAGGAAACTTTATGCATCCTTCTTTATCGGTGGTACAAGATAAGGCTTCCCCTTGAATTTTTTTAGCTATACGGTTATAATTTGTTGCTGTTCGTGTTTTTAAATCTACCATTTCTTTCCAATCAAAGGTATGCTCTATATTAAAAACATTCTGTTCATTTGCTGAAGTAAATCGCATGGATGATTTTACATGGATATTACCCTCTTGAGACCGGACATTCCAGTTAAATCTGGGATGATATTGTAATTTTGCAGCGAGGCATAATCTTTCGACTGTTGCCTGAACTATACCTTTAGTCGTGTTTAAATCTTTCAGACTTTGGGAGTAATACCATTTGAATTCATCATAGATTTGGTAATCCAAGGGATTCTCAAAAGGTTGGAACAACTGGTAAATTTTGCTCAAAAATGATGAATCATAGTCATGTAAAAATGCCGGAACCTCCTGATCCATTAAAACACGGCAGCCTTTGGCCCCAGCCTGTTCCAATTTGACAGCCTTACTTACAGCATTTCCTAGCAACATTTGTCCCAAATTAGTGTTATTATCTTCAATGATATCTCCGTATGCAATACCACCACGACATAGAATACCATTCTGCAAACAATCCCACATAATAGTATGACATGAAAGTATGACATCTTTCATGTTTTCAGACCAGACGAAAGCGCAATCAGACAACTGAGTGAAATTTACTTTAGGGTACTTATTCTGGCAGTCTGTTAAGATTTTACGAAATAGAATCAGTATATTGGCTGCAAATTCCTGATTTCCTAAAGTCTGAAAATATTTAGAGACTTGCCAGATGTTAAAATCGTCTTTTGTAAGCTGAATTTTATCTTGAGTTAATGCTGTAAACCCTAACATATCTACATAGAAGACAAAACCTTTGAGATTTTTCAAATCTATCATAATATATCGTTTTATACAAAGATAGTTTTTCAAATTTAAATGTGGAAATACTTTTGAAGTCGGTAAAGTATTTCCACATAGATTTAATAGTAACACTCTACAAGGAGGTTAGTGTTTTTATCCATGCAGATTTACAAAGTTAAGATTTGTTGAACGTTAGATTTGAATAACGAATCTTCATTATATGGGAATACCTGTGTTGTAAAAATGACTGGGGGAATATTTGCAATATCTCCAATATAATTGAGGAAGATATGTAAATGAATATCATAAGCATACACAGTCTGTCCGACTAATTGTGGGAGTATAGCAGAATCGAATGATGGTGTCATTCTGATAGTAAGGTCTGTTTTAGGTCTACCTCCATCATAAATCGTTTGCATGTCAGAGTAGCTGGTGTTCCATACAAGGTCTTCGTTATAAGTTTGCACATTAGAATAGAGATTCTGTATCGCTGCAAGAATACAAGTATCAATTGTATCTGGGGTATTCTTGTTGTATGTTATTGTAAAAGGACGAGTATATACTATTGTTCCTCCACAATCACATAAATGATGTTTGAATCTAAATCTAATTACTCTTGCCACTTTCCAATCTGGAATAGGAAGCATTACTAATTGAACATTTGGTGTTGACATAATTTTTTTATATTAAAAAATAAATGATATTAGAACTTAATGGGACACAAACAGTGAAATTATTTAAATTAGACATCTCAGTCCTTATAAATAATCCACGTACCATTTATCCTCGCTTAAGAATCTTCTTTTTTTACTATCTATCAAGTACTTGTTGTTTTTTTTGACAACAACATATTGTAGATATTCGTCATCAGTTCGTGTTGTCACAATAAATCTATTTTTCCTGCTTTCTTGTATATCTATTATTTTTTCCTTATTCGGATCATAGTCATAACTTCCTTCAAGTCCCCATGACAAAGCATTCGGGCGACTCATTTTTCGTTCCTTGTCTGTACAATATTTACTAATGATAGAAGCAACCATTTGCTTTATCTTATGCTCTGTTTCGTCCAATTCTAACTGGTCTTCGTCAAACTTGTTACAATATTTCTCCCATTTATTCATTTCTGAAATAAAATTTAGGACTAGTTCTTCAATTGTTTTTTTAGTAATATCATCCATAATTAATTCGTATTTTAATGGGTATTTTTAAATCGTTTTGTTACTGTATCTCCGTTAGGAGTTGTGTATGAATATATAATATAAGTGGGTCTTGTTCCTCCTTTCCCATATTTCAATTGAATTGAGATATCAACACTACCATATGTTTTAACAGCATCTGCAATTTTTGCTTCAAAAGCCTTAAACTGACCTCTATTTATATGTGAATCTTGAGGGAAGACATTGTCAACATCACCAGACCCTCCTAAACGCTTTGCAATAATATGACCGGCATCATCTGTATCTAAACCTAATCCACGGGCTTGTGCTATTGATTTCTTGTTTGTTTTTGTGCCAGTTCCTAAATCGCTACTGGTTATTGTAGCCTTTGCTGTTAATATTTCGTTTTGTAAACCACGTGTATAAATAGGTATAACAATCCATCCTAGAATATCAAATATAAAATTAGGATTATCTACATAGCCATAAATAGTGGGATTGTTTCCTACCAATCTAATAGGGTCTTGTGAAATATATCCTCCTAAATTAGGTAAATAATATCTGAATCTATTATAATACAGCCCTGTTTCTTTGTCCGCATATTGCCCCTGAAACCTGAACGGACAATCGAACTCCGTTCCCTTGTCAACGGCAAGCACTTTCCCGTAAATGTCCAGCGTGCAATCCCAAGTCTTGTTTCCCTGCCCGTCATACATCTGGATGGGGGTGCCCAAGTAGTCGGCCACGATGGAATACTGTTTATCGCCTTGAATCTTTGCCGTTGGCACAAACGTGCCCGCCTCGAACACCCAGGTGGTAACATCTTCCGCCGGTTCTTTTGGAGGGATGTTTCCCTCTTCTTCCGATTGCAAGCCGATGGCTTTATAGCTCCACTCATGTATAGGCACGTTTCCGTTCCATACCCAGCGTGTGATCTTGCCGAAATACCGCTTGGCAGTACGGCGTCCCAACGCATCGTAACGGAACTCTACCGGTCTTCCGTCCGGACGTATGACATTCTTTAGCATACCATTGGAAGCCCACTCGTAGAGCCATCCCGTTCCCGTTGCCAGACAGCGGATGCCACGTTCCTTCTCCATGCGCTTCCGGTCATATCTTACGCCCGTTTCCTGCAACTGTTTGAACTCGCGGAAAATGAGGTTCCCCTCATCATCGTAGTGATAGAAACAATCCGGGTCCTCCAAAAGTTTTCCACCGGCACCGTATTTGCGGTCCT